>Ga0163109_10000822_pt1 | contig 24554 bp, 11 predicted proteins | sample CRUFie1St13metaG_FD_108704 | JGI IMG/M metagenome (GOLD analysis project Ga0163109, IMG submission 108704) | Marine microbial communities from the Costa Rica Dome - CRUD Field 142mm St13 metaG | ecosystem: Environmental > Aquatic > Marine > Oceanic > Photic zone | place: Costa Rica: the Eastern... | reverse complement strand
TGATCTGATTTTTTGATGATCACATGACCATCTGGAGTATCGGCAACTGTATACTTGCTAGGATCTTCACTTCCTATCAGCATTCTTTCTGCGATACTATCTTTAGTTTTTAGATAATGCTGTTTCTTCTCTAATTGTTTACTGCTGATTTCAAGGATCTCTCCGTCCCATTCGTCGAAGTAAACGTAGAAGTATTTTGCCTTGTCTGCTTTAGCTTTTACTACCTCAAGTAGAGGTTCTAGAGTAGAGGACATCTAATACCTGCTCTGTTATAAACTGCTCGTCTCCATAATGAATAATTCCACCAGGAATATTATAATTCTCAATCAAAAATTTGTCGTCATCTGTATACCAAGCATTCATCATTTCAGTCCAATTGTGCGGAATGTCTTTGTTCCACAGTCTTGCACTTTTGGTATCGATGTCGTACAAGTTATTTACTGGAATTGATATATCATTATCGCAATCTAAGAAGTGTGTTACACAATTCAACAACAAATTTTTATCAAACGTTTGTGGTTTCTTTTCTTTGAACATTGTACTGTAAACATCACGCCAATTTTGTAGCACAGGGTCAGCCATTTTGAACCACTCTAGCACAGTATCTTTGCTGTTGTCAAAGTAAATCATATTGTTGTAGTTCTGAGGCAGATTGTAGTGTTGTTCGATCTCAAATTTATAACTTTTGTCTGTTAGTTCATTTCTATATGTTCTTGCTATGCTACTTACTGCTAGGTCATGGTTAGTAAACTGATCCCATAGTAAATCAAGGTCAACATTTCTCAGAATTGTATCTGCATCCAAGTAGATAGTTTCATTGAATGGACTTGCATGCACCATTTGCCACATGTTCATGGCATGAAACCCGTCTATGTGACTGGTAAGACCAAAAGGCAGTTCAGTAATATAATCAAATGCTTCTTTGTATGTGCTTCCAACTTCATCATATTTGTCTTTGTCAACTACCATACAAACTTCAGCATCTTTGTCTATTGCTTTGATGCTCAGTGCTAGAGCATAGCAGTATTTGAATCTATCTCTATCAGTGTTGATACCTAATGTAACGAAACCTCTGCTCATTGTTTTTCCTTCAATGCTGTTACAAGATTTTCATACATTTTATCTGCTTGTCTAGCCATTGCACGTTTGTTCATAATGTGCATATTTTCTTTTTGTTTTCTAACCATAATATTTTTCCAAGGCTCACTGCGGTTGTGGCTGAGAAAAGTCATGTCTGTAAAATCTTTTACTCTAATCAAATCATCTTTCTGATCCATGTTTATAAGAGGTACACCGTCAAAGTCATAAACATGATGTTCGTTTGTAAATCCGTTGAGAATATGTATTGCAATACTAACACAAAAGTCTGTTCTAAACAATCCAGGAGGGAATTGATATAGCAGTGCATAGTAATCCCAATTTTCTTTGACGTGTTCCCAAATACCAAAAAAGATCTTGCTTTCTTCACTTTTGTCAAAGTAAACTGCGGTACTCCACCAATGATGGATACCTGCTTCATTCAGATCTATTTCGTTTAGGTAGGGAGATTGTCCTTCTAAGTATATTGCATCTCTGTGCATTCCTAGAGGAAGTTCAGTTTGAAAAACTCTGTCGTAAAAATTATTACAAATTAGATAATCACTGTCAATCAAAAGTGTTTTTTCAAAAGGACTTAGTTCAAAGATACCATCTTTGTTTTTGTTACTAAATTGTGTAGTAAATTCTGTCCACGGACTATCAAAGTGTCTACGTGGATTAGGATCATGATGAATTTCATGACTAACAACATAGTCAAACAAGACTTCAATATCCTCTTTGGGCATACTGATATTCATCCAGTCTTCAGTACCGGTATCTGTAATCAATGCTACTTTGTTATTTTTCATATGCAATTTAGCATATGCACTTGCGATAGCGGCAAATTGCAGATAGTTCAGCTGGCTGTTATTGTATGCAATAATGGCAACGCCGTTTTCTTCTTCCATTTACCAATCCATAAGTTTTTTGATATTTCTTGCACGTTGGATTTTTTCCATCTGTGTTTTGTATTCAAAGCTAGCTTCTGCATATGCTTCAAACAATATATCTCTAAATGCTTCCAAGTTATCAATTTCAATTGGATTATCTTTGGTATCAATCAAAATTGCTGAAGTTTTGCCAAAGTTCAGCAATGCGGCTACAAAGCCAATAGTCTCGGCATCTGCAATAAATGTGCCATTGTTGTGATGAACGGTCTGGAGGACTTGCATACGTGTCCTAACGTTTCTCTTCTGATTACTCAGAGTAATACGATAGTTTGCAAATTCCAGAGCTTTTTCGAGTCTCTCGTCCATGAGTTTCTCCTATAATTATATGCTACTATAACTTATTTATGTGGGTTTTGTCAACAGTTTTTTTTAGCTGTCGTCTGCACTATCCCAACCGTTTGTAATTTTTACTGTTGGAACAGGAGATACATCAAACGTAGCGTTACCATTTGTAACGATATCTGGCATCAATAAACTTAGGCTTGTGCTTATTGTACCGTCGATAACTTGGTCAAATGTTGTATCGTCAAGCACACACTTGAAATGTACTTCACGCCCGTTATCTGCCCATTTACCGTATAGTTTGAATTTTAGGTTTTGATATGCACTGTACTGTGAATAACTACTCGTAAATATTCCACTGTATGCAGTTGTTTGAGCTTGTGAAGGATGATTGCCAGAACCTGTGATATATCCAAATCGACTGCTACCATATCCGTAACCATACCCATACCCATACCCATATCCGTATCCATAGCCGTAACCACTTAGTGTTACTCCACTACTTGTGTATAGTAATCCTTCATCTGCCGCTCCAGCATCAGTGCCATCGCCATAATATTGTGTAAGATCATAAAATCCTTTGCCTTCGCTGGTGCCGCCTGTTGTAGCCGCACTTTCAAAAACATTATCCCATGTAAAGTTTAGCATGCCCATTTCGTTGATAACATCACTCCAGTTATAGTAACCTGCTGTACTACCACCCGCCATAGTAATTTTTAGTCTTAGTTGTCCGCCGCTGTTGAAAAAATATCTAGCATGATTGTAGCTGTCAAACAACCATCTGTGTTCAGCGTTTAGTTTGTTAGTCCAATTAGTTGTTCGTTGATAAGGTCCGTTGTTTGGTGTAGCAACCAATGCACTAGCGTTTGTAGGATCTACTGCAAGGTGATTGTTGTTTATCAGCAAAGGTTGAATGTTAGTATCAACTACATTCAAATCTTCTGCTCTAATAGGAGTGTTTGCTGTTACGTCTGTGCGGTTTGTTGGTACACTGAATACCAACACTGTATCACTCAATGGTGTTCTGTCTTTACTAACGTTTGTACGTTCAACGAGATCTTGTAATCTCAAAGCTGTAATAAGAGTAGAAATAGGAAGGTTGTCAGCAACATTCGGTGCTCCCCAACCAAATTTATGCGTAAGCACACGATTAGGATCAGTTACAGCCGCGGAAAAATACTTGTCACCAAAAATTTTGTTGACAACTTCAGCTACCGCGTTGTAGTGTGAAGCTTCAGCTATTTGGCCAGGCGTCTGTGGCATGTTATTTTGCTCCCACTACTACTTCAATTGTTCCGGTTTCTTCTGTGTCCTTAGATTCTAGTGCTCTACCAATAACTGCGTAGCATTCGCTACTTGGTGTTGATATTGCCATTGCGTGACCTGGGGTGTTACTCGAAACCAGTCTCTGTCCTTTGGCTACTTTGCCAACGACTTTGCAAGGCACCCGCCCTGCTAGTGCTACAAAAGGATGTGTAGCATCTGAACCAGCACCTGCATTCATTTCAAATCCTGGTGCAGTACTGATAATTCCAAATACATCAGTATCCATTTGTTGTAGTGTTTGAGTGATTTCGTGTGTTCCACCTAGTCTAACTACTGTACCTGCTTCATATTCTGCATCGGCTTCATAACGCTCTGCAAGGTCAGCATATTCTGCACTTGTTGCGATACCTCTAAACTTATAGTCTGTTGTGCTATTCATTGTGATGCCTGCTTGAATAACATTGAACTGTGTGCTTAGAGCTGTTACGCCATCTTCTAAATATTCTGTTGCATGAGGTGTCCATGCTGTAGTGTCATCTGTAATAATGCTTACAATGTTGCTGTCTACAATTGTTTCTATTGTATTGTGATATATGCCCAGCGTGTCTTGTCTATTACGGTATTCGATCCGTGTATTACTTGCTGGCGCTCCAATACTAAACCACTGTCCGTCGTATAGCATTAGTTTGCTGTTTGCTGTATCGTACCAAAGCTGTCCTTCAGATGGGTTTGTTGGTGCAGTACCGCTTGCAAAGTTTTCTAATAGGTGTAAAAAGTTTTCGTTCAGTATCTCACCAAACCTTGTATAGTTTTTACCAATCAAACTAATACTGGTGGTTGTATCAACTGTACCATCGTTTACAACTATAGGAGTCTTTGAACCTGTACTATAATTTATTGTATATGGCATCGTTATTCTCTCTAATTATAAGTCTGCAAAACTTGTTCTAATTCGTAGTGTATACACCACTTGTATTTTTCTATTAGCACTCTTTTGTACTGGATGAAAAATTACATGTGTCAACAGATCGCCGTTGCCTGTGTATAATCCTAATTCGTCAAACACATATGTACCGTTCATATCAGTACTTGTGTCTAGTGTATCTTGTCCCACTGGTATTGCATAATCTAATGTACAAGTCGTAACAACGTCTGAGAAAGTGTTTGGACTAGTATGTGTTACTTCAACACTGTTATCTGCTGTCGCATCGTCAACAGTTTGGGAAAATGTTTGGTTATATAGTATGCCACTAGCTGTGCTGGTATTAGTAGCTTTGTAAGTTACGTTACCCAAGCCATCAATACTAGTGCCACCATTTCCAAATCTCATAGTGGCAATTTCATATGTGCTGGATGATCCTGTTTCGTTGGCTAGCAGATTTGCAATAGCCACGCTCATGTTTTCAAAGTTCACAGCGTTACGTCTGCGAACAAATACTTCGCCTGACTCAGGATCCCAAATCTTTATATGTCCTTCAATGCCAACTAGAGGCTTTTCAATTTTTAATTCCATTGGTTATATCCGTTTGTAGTATTTATATCGATCCTTGCCCTGCATTTCTAATGAAAGCATGTTCTGGTGTAATTCCTGGGTCAGCTAGTGTAATTCCGCTGTCATTGTATGCCATGCGCAAATTATCTCCATAATGTGAGAATTTCTCTAGTGCTGGAATCTTTGTAGTGTTGCCACTGTTGATAACTGTGTCTCCACTTGTGTGTGCTTTTTGACCTGTACCTAGTGTACCTCTAACACAGAACTTCAGCGTATCTGAGTTATCGTCAATTGCACCGTATTCAATTCTTTCTGTTCCAATCCATACAACACCATTCCTATTAGGTGCTCCATGACCTGTTGTAATTGTTGGTTGGTCAAGTACGCTAGCATTGGTAACTGGAATATCAGTTGCTGTAGCTGTTATATCACTTGCTAGAACAGTTTTCTTATTGTCAACAATCACGTTACTAACTTCAATACCCATTGGCTCATAGTAGTTTATTCTAAATGATCTAGTATCTGCTGTAGCAATGCTACTGGTTGTAAATTCATACGGTACTGTAAGACCAAATTCTTCAACTCTATCTCCAAGATTTCCTACAATGAACATTTTTGTACCAGTAGGATTGAAATGTATACCTGAAGGATTAGCTCCTAATAGGTAAAATTCTGCATGTGTTGCTGTTGAAATATCCCAAGGATTTGTCAGTCTAAATAAATCTACGCCATTACCAAGTGTGCCAACTATAAACATTTTTGTTCCAGTAGGGTTGAATTCTATACCAAATGGTTCAAAGTCTGTTGCACCTAAGTATAAATCTTGATTGAATGTTGCTGTTGAAATGTCAAACGCAGATGATAAATCAAATTCATATATCTTGTCATTTTGATTTCCTGTGATATACATTTTAGTACCATCATCTTTAAAGTCTAGTCCAAAATGATCATTGTCTACAGTGGTGACCAGTGTTTGTGTGAAGCTTGCAGTTGACACATCAAAGCCTGTTGACAGTGCATACTCGTGAACATTATTATTGCCCGTACCAGTTACAAACATCTTTGTACCATCTGTGTTAAATTTTACTGCGGTTGGATTTGGACATTGTGTAACTGCAAAACTGTCTATAAAAGTAACTGTAGATGATAAATCAAATCCTGTTGAAAGTGTATATTCATTCACATCATCACCTGCCGCGCCAATAACAAACATTTTTGTTCCATCGTTGTTGAATGTTATTCCTCTAGGATTATTTTCTTGTGCCGCAACACTATGAGTTGGACCTGCTATAACCATGCCTTGTGCATTTGTTTGTACAGCAATACTAATGTTTTCAGTATAGTCTACAGGATAAAGTTCATCGCCCTCCCACTCACAAGCAGGTTGGTCAAACTTGTTGCCATTATATATGATATCGTAGTCTGCGTCAACCGTTGTGAACAAACTAACATCTTCATTGCCAGGAGTATAACCAAAGTCACCTCCGTTCAATATAATATCACACTGCCAACTTCTCAAGCTGTGATCCAGTCTACGCATTTCAACAAGCATTTTTGAATGGTTCTTGTCATCAATTTCAACGCTGATGCCTTCGCCCAGTGTATTGCTGTCCATTACACTGTGTACTTTTGTGTGGAATGGTTTGATTTGCTGTAGATAATCTTCAACAATACTGATGTGATATCTTTCGTAATGTGTTCTGTTTGTCAATACTGGGTGTTGTACTTTTAGTTTTACATAAGTTGTTTTGAATGCAAAGTCGCTGGTTGTGTTTTGCAGTACTGCCTGCAACAAACAACTGAACCATAGTTTGTTGTACTTGAGTCTGTGTGTATTGATAAACACTTTGTTGCGCAAGTCATCAAACAGTGTACTTAGTATGTCACTGCTACCACTATCAAATGGTGTAATGTCAAAACCTTGTGCATCATATCCATGTCCAAACTTGCTTTGATTCCAAACTTCTTCACTGAACGCAATTGTTGCTTTTTGTTTGTGTACTAGTTTCCACTGTGTGCCATCATAACGATAAGTCTCAGGTCTGTTGATGCCATCGCTGTGTGGCACTACTTTTACTAGAGCGTATGTGTTCTCAGATTGACTTGTGTCTGCTATCATTTTTGGATAGTCATTGTATGCTACATCAGCAACAATGTTAGTGTCAAATTCAAATGTTATAACATCATTGTGATCTCTTTCTACTAGACGCCAATCCGCAAAGTTCCAATACTTGGATGTTTTGTATGTTACTATACCTTTTACATATTCTTTGTAGAATACTTGCTCCCAATCTTGCATTTCATCTACTAGCAAAATTTCTCCTAGTAGTTCGTTTAGTTTGTAAACAAAGTTTTGTCTAGCTTCAACTAAATCTCTGTACAAACTTTGTCTTGGACGAATCAAATGTCCATAACGATTGTGCTTGTGCAGATTCAAGTCAGGTAGCATTTGACCTCTCCACACATCAATGTCATCACCTTGTGTACTTTCTACAGTATCGAAGTCATAAATTCTACTCCAATAACTCTGTGCAGTATCCAAACTTGGTTGATTGTTTTGATTGGATCCTTGCACACTTAGATAAAAATTAGTGCCTTCTTGTACTACTACATCTGCTGTGTAAATGGTTGTGTTGCTCCAAGTTGTATAGTCGAATCTTTCTTTGTAATTGTTGAACCCAGCTAAACTGTCACGTATTTTTATGTGTAGATATTCTGGTATGCGCTGGTCTGGATCATCTTCACTGATCAATGTCCATTCTTGCAATGGCATTGCATTGCTTTCGTATGATAGATTCAACTGTGCTACGCTGTTCTTGGTCAAGAAACGCTGTGCATTGCTTACAAACAATACATTGCTTCCACTACCAGCACACCATGCAATATCAAAACTGTTTGGATTTGATAGCAGTACGCTCAATTGATATGTGTTGTAATCTCTGTTTCCGTAGTGATTGATTTTATTTTTGACCCAGAAGTAAAAGTAAGTTTCTGTTCTACGTGTTTTTGGATTGTAATAACTTTCTTCAACCCAGTTGTAAAGTTCTTCACCGTTGATTACATTGTTGTAGGCTTCACCACTTGCAACTCTACCATCAACCACTAGTCCTCTTTGTACATTTTCACTCCACTGTTCTGGAAGAACTGTACTGCGAGTCCATTCGTAAACGTCAATGCTTGCACCGTCAAATAGTTTGCCCCAATTGTTTTGTCTATAATCAGTACTACCTTGTTCGTAGTCCAAATAAATTGCTGTGTTTAGATTCCACCAACGTTTGCCAACTTGTGCTGATCCCCATGCTTGTGTATTAGGAATACTTCCATCAATAGTATTGTAATTGTATCCTGCAACATCTGCTGTAAAGATATAATCAATCTCTTCTTGAATAAATCCAAACAAAATTCCTTTTGCTGGATCATATGTTTCTAGTTGTGCAATTGTTGTTTCAGTAATTGCATCATAAATTTTTACATTCTCAACAAGATCATTTCTTGCTTGCACATCTCCAATTCTAACTTGAAGCCACTGTCCATTGATGTGACCTACGCTGTCATTGAATGTTCCTGTCCAACGATAAACTGCTGGTCTATCATCGCTGGTACTAATTCTATCAACATAAGCATAAATTGGTGTGTTGGTATTGTTTTGTCTTATGCCTGCAAAGTTATGAGTATAAACTCCATTGACTTGTGCAGTGGCGGCTTGTTGTAAACTTGCAAAGTCACTGAATCTCAAGTTTCTCAAAGGATAGATATTACCTGTTCCGCCTTCTTGTTCAATAAATTCATCAATGAAAAATTTGTTAGCATTGTTAGGATCAGCGCCTGTAACTTTGTGTATACCATCAATATTAGGAACAGTGGTACTACCAGTAATAAACACGTAGTCGCCTGCTTGTAAATTGTGTGCTTGGGTAACAGTGTTAGGATATCTTGTAACTGTAATTTGTGCATCATCATCTGCTGTAATACCAGCACATGCACGACTTGCATACATTCCAAAATCCATGGTCTGATAAACTGCATAGCCCTTGTTGAAGTTGCCTTGGTCACTGTTGTCTGCAACCCAAATGCTGAATATGTTTGGATCGTTTGGCATCTCTTTGAACACTTGTGTTCCGTTTACAACTGCATTGAAAACGTTGCTCACTGTGCCTTGTACTGCACTGTATGTTTGTGCAGTAAGTCCAACATCATTGTTACTGGTTCCTGCTCCAATTACAAGTGTTGCATTGTTACTGGTAATGCCCAATCTATTGTTGTTGTTGCTTGCTGTTACACCACTAATACTTGCATTGTTGATTGCGCCAATAATATCTGTTAGATTCAAACTTACCGCAGTTGTTGTAGTTGTAGTGCTTGCTGGAATAACACCTGCTGTGAGTCCTATTACACCATTAGCAGTACCACTACCAATAAACAGTGTTGCTAGGTTACAGTTGATTTGCAAACTTGTGCCATTGCTGGCTACTTGTGCAGTAACACCTGTAATACTTGCAGTGTTGATTTGATTTACAACCTGTGATAGTGTGAGGTTAGGATTGGTTATTGTACTAGTGCTGGTTGCATTGATTGTTTCTGTAACACCGCTAAATCCAACATCTGTGTTAGCAGTACCAACACTGACTGTCAAACTAAATGCGTTAGTAGGTGTAGTTGTAGTTTTTGTCAAGCGCAATATAGAGCCTACTGCACTTGCTGTTACGTTAGGAACACCTGCACTGGTAATCTCTTGTACAATATCATTCAACTGATAAACTTTGAATCCAGTGGTATTTTCTGTTGTAACTACTGTGAAAGTTTGTAGTAGCGATCCAGCATTGGAAATGTCCAGCATATAATTTTTGAATCCTGTCATATATGCGCCATTGTCCACTGCATTTTGTGTGTCAGTAATATCTTGTGCTGGAATAACTGTAACACCGCTGATTACGTCTGCCGCGACATATGTTCTATTCAACACATTGTTGATAACTGTTACGTCTCTGGCTATAAAACTTTCAAGTTGTGTAATATAAGTTACAGAAGCAGTTGCATGCTCACTGAGTAAGAAACTAAGATTTAGTCCTGCATCACTCTGACTGTAATAACTGGTCATAAAGGCAATCCAATCGCTTCCTGAAGGATTAGTTGCACTTATGTACTGAACTTTGAGTGCTTGCAAGTCATTGATTCTGTTTGACGCTTCTGCTGAAATTTGACCTGTGTTTATTGTCCAGCTAGTATTGAACGCATTTTCCCATGCAACTTGTGCAGTAATATTTGAAGTAGTGTTTACTACATCATTGAAGTTTACTGTAGTGCCATCAATAATAAGTGTTTTGGTTGCACTACCTTGAATTACTGGATTTGTTACTGTACCATTTTTTACAATGTTATTGAATGTTGTTGTGGTAACGCTGTTTGAAAATGTAACTGTTCTAGCAACACCACTGCTTTCGCCAAATATTACTGTGCTACCGTTTGTTACTAAACTACTGCCGCCAATATTATTAGTACCAATAACGTTTATTACATTGTTTGTTGTACTCTGTACAGATTTAGTTAGCTGTACACTTGTTCCGTCAATGATCAATGTACCACCACTGCTACTAATTGTTGGTAGTGTAATTGTGCCTGTTACTGAGATAGGATCATTTGGTCTGTTCAGTCCACTTGCTCCATCTGGGTCAACCATTTCCCAAACTCTACCCACGTAAATTACTTTGTCATTGAACTTGTAACTGGTCTTGTTATCCCATTGGTCAATGTCCTGCCATTCACCATCAAAAATATAAGCATCATTTGCTGGAGTTGGAAACTGTGTAAAGTGGTCTTTGGTTAGCACACGATAATCTGTTTCATTTGTCAGCGGTAGACCTGCTGTAATAAAATCTCCAGCGTATTGTGCTTCATCGCTAATAGTTGACTTGGTGTAAGTTCTTGCAGGTCTGGTTGTAAACACATTGTTTACATCTCCTGTTACCAACAAGTCACTGCTATTACTAATGTCAATTGTAAGGTCAGTTAGTGCATCAACTACTGTGGTATCAGCGTTGAATCTAATTGGCTGTGGACTGGTAACGTGTGTTGTTGTGTTCAGTTCAAACTCTATAGTATCTCTGCTACGTACATCACCATAGTCTGCTGTGCGTACAGCCCATTCTTCAAATAGATTTGCTGTAGCATCTGCTCCAAACAAGGCTTTGTTTTTCATAAACGCATCTAAACTGTAGCGTGTACCTTGATACTTTAGTCCGCCTTTGTAGAGATCAAATGCTGTGTCGTCGTCCAGCTTCAGTTGCGTAGCCCAATCAGCTTTGTTGTATCCGCTGTTGAACTTTGCAACATCAGCAATTTGTTTGTTGCTGATTGTATTTGTCTTTCCGTAGTATTGATCCAGTTCTCTTGCTACTGTATCAAAGTTTTCAATAACATCATCGCTGGTAATAATATAACCTGGTGCATGTAGTTTACCATTCCAGTTTTTAGTTTTACTACCTTTCCAAATAATCCTTGTGTGTCTTTGACCCAATGCACTATCATAAACTGTGTCATCAAAATCTGTGTTGTTGTCAAATACAACTGTGTGTTCTGTTTCAACTATGTAAAGTCTAATACCATAAATTGCTGTTTTGGTGCTGTCTTTTACAATAATGCTTGTTGTTTGATCTTTGTTTGCAGTGTTGCGTAAAAATACAACGCTGTCACTGCTGATTTGTTTGCCGTTGATGTCAACTAGGTTGTACACTGCATCATACTTGTTTTCAATATTGTCATAGTAACCTCTGCTAGGCTCTGGTACTACAATTGATTCTGAATTTGGCATCAATGTAATTGGTGTTGACATATCACCAGCCGCCCATGCTACAAAGTTTACGCCTTGTGATCTCCAGTTGGCATCATAACCTTTTGATTTTAGATATTCGCCGTAGCCTAATATAAAGTTGTACACTTCTTGAACATTATAAAACTCATCATTGTAATCCAATGTTTGTTCAATTGTATCATATACAGCATAACGAATAACACTGACACTATCTTGTGTTACTGTGGTTCTCATGCTTCCTGTGTTTGGATTATAGTATACAAATTGATATGTTTCGTTGTCAAATCCGTTGATCTTATATCCTGTGCTGGTTTTTGTAACTGTTATACCACCAATAAACAGTTCGTCAACTGGCTTGCTGTTGTAGAGTACAATCTTTGCATTTTCTTCTGGTATTACAACACTGCCTTTGTCTTGACTGCTTTCTAGTATAAACTGATTGCCACCTGCGTTGATAAAGCCTCCAGTTTTTAGTATAGGACTGAAGTCTAGTCTGCTGAATCTTTCTGTTAGTTGAGTTACGCTTGTGTTGTTGAACTTTGCGTATTCTACCATTGCGTTGCTAAGTCCAATAAAGTAACGTTTAGCGTTTTGTTTTATAACTGCTTCTAGTGATCCGTTGCCCGCAGGGTCTTGAAGAATCACAGGCTTGCTAAAATAATTACTGCCTGGATTTGTAACTTCTACTGCTCTTATTGTTCCAGCACTTGTAACATATGCACGTAGAGTAGCACCGCTTCCAAAGTTATCATAAACTTTTAGCACTGGAGGGTTTATGTATCCACTGCCAGCATCTGCAATTCTAACACTTTCAATTATGCCACCTTCGTAAGTAGTAGAACTTAGCAAAGGCTTGGTGTGATCTATCAACTGATTGAAATCGCTGTTGTAGATAATAGGTGTATTCCAGTTTCCGTCTTGTTTTATTTTGCGTTTGTTACTGCTGAAGAATGTGTTTGTAATCCACAGTGGTCTAATTTTCATAAGTGCAGTAAACAGTGCAATTTTACCTTCACTGCTACGTCTCCATTGATCTTCTACAGGACCCCAATCACCAAACACAAAGTCTTTGGCTCTGTTTATTGCAGTGGGTGCAGAAACCAATCCACTGGTTACTGGACCATTTAGTACACCAGCTGTAGTAACTAGGTCATTTGCGCTCCAGTCAAACCATCTATAACTCCAACGTGGATCTTGTTTAGCTGGCTGTGAAGGATCATTGTATAGTCCAAATTTTAGTGCAGATATAAGAGCTGTACGCTTTGGACCTGCACTCCAACTGTAGTGAGTATCCCACCAAGCTGGCTTTATGTGATATCCAAACATTTCCCAAGGAGTGATGTGTGGTCTATCTGTATTGAAATAATAGTTGTACAAGCCTTTGTATCCAGCAATGCCAGGACCTACACTGCTATAGTTCCATGTAAATTCATCTGATGTAAAATATCCAGCTGGTGTAAGTGTAGTAATACTATTACGTGCTTTGAACTTTACCCAATCGTTTTCAAGTGCATTGTTCAAGTCTGTCCAACTGTGAGGAGTACCAATGTTAGCATTTGGCATAATATGCTCGTACTCAATGATGTTGCTGAAATCATCTTGTAGATTGTTCCAAATTCTAAGTTCTAAATCCCAAAGTGCCGCACTAACAATATCAAAACTACTGCTGGTTCTATCATAAAGTTCACTGCCTGTTTTGATATGAATGCTTCCGTCATGTCCTAGTATTGCACTGTCTACACCATATGACAGGTTTGAGCTAGGCTGATATGGTTTTATCAATCCTAGTTTTACTGCACTGCTAGGAATATAGCTCACAGCATTTTGAGGATACCAGCGAATTTCAAAAGGACTACTATTTGGAAATGTTGTAGTAATTGTAACATTATACGCAGTCAGTGTATATTCACTTTTTTCTAATTGTCTCCAAACACCATTGTCACTGACAAATACTTGTACGTGATTTTTTGCATCGTCATATGTACTAACTGCATGTGGTAGATCCCATGTTTGTCCAGGACCTGGATGGTATGTGTTGAGAACACTTTCATATTCTTTGAACATAGCCATGTTGCTGTTAGCAAATGGACTGTTAGCATCTTTACCTATAGTAATTTCTTCAAGAGCACGGTCCACCAATTCGTATACTGGTGTTGTGATGTCCACTGTGTTGTGCAGTTGTTGCATTTTTTGTGTGAATTGATTTTTGAATCTTCTGTAACTGTTGCTGGCATACTTCAAACTACTGATAGCGTGTGTATCAGTATCCATGTTCATTTGACCAATAAGTTCTGTACTAAATGGTTGTTGTCTAATAGTACCGCCATATTCATGTACTCTTGCACGTTTGTTGTAGTTGTTGTCACCAAAGTAATCGCCTGTAAAGCCTGGCATGCTTTCCATTTGATCTCTCATGTGTTCAATCATATCACCAAAACTAGCTGTGCTTAGTTTTTTGTTTTGAGGATTGTAAATGTGTGTGTCAGCTGGCATAAATTCGCCGTCTGCTGTATCGCTAAGTGTTGAATCACTGTGCCATGTGACTTCCCAAACATCATCTGTTGCAAGCGCATTGGTGTTTACAGTAACAACTCCGTTGCTGTAGGTCCAATCTGTTGTGTTGACAACGCTGTTTTTTGTAACAACAAAATTATAATCAGCAGTATTATCATCCAAATAAATCATACCGTATGTGTTTGGTGATGCTGTTAGTCTATACTTGAATGCATCGTAAGTTGGAGCAACAATTTGCAATTGAAAATCGTCACCTGTGCCTGCTGTTCTTGTAATGCCAGCACCCAATGCTGTGCCATCAAAATTTACAAACTCAATCTCACTTTGGAAAAATTGTGTTTTGATATCGTAGTTTTTATTTCTACTCATGTACAGTGTAGGATATTGACCGTTTATTTCGTCCATTCTAGCTGGACTTTCATAGTGTGCTACCAGTTGTCCCAAACGTTTTGTAAATCTAATAGTTCTACCAATTGCTACATCAGTTGTTCCTAGATCAAACTGTACTGTACTTTTATCTGCATCTACAATTTTTTGTGCGTGTCTTTTTACTGGCTGTGCGTTTCTAATCAAACTCCAAGTATTTTCATATCTATTAGTATCTAAGTTTTTGTAAAAATAATATCCTGGAATTTCTTTTGTAACTTTTACATCATTGTCTTGGTCAAATATTACATAGTTATAGCGTATAGCTCCTGCACCAAATGCAAAATCTAATCCTGGTGTGTTACCGTAGTCTACGTAACTTGGACTAAAACCTAGTGCGTGGTCAACTGGACTTGTAGAACTTTTTCCATAATCAAAAACACCGTCACCTGTAAATGTACTTTCAGGATATGTTGTAGTGTCATCAAGTTTGACACCATCGATATCATAAAGTTGAATAGGAAGTCCTGCGCTTTTGTGCATCTTCTGACTGCTATAGTTCCATGCAGTGCCATCCCAATGCCACTCACTGCCTTCATAAGGCTTTGTTGATTCACTGTTGTTGAACTGCTCGTCGTTGTATCCATGTACAACTAAAATCTTGTCACCACTCACCAATGCAGTACTGCTAGGACCGTAAACTTCTGTAAGTGTAATGCTAGTGCTAACACCTCCTACTCTAAAAATCTTGTTTGCATACGTTGTGTTTGTTGTACCCAAGAACAAAATAGTATCGCCTGTCTGTACTTCCAATGGATTTATTTGTCTCCACCAGCGTCTGTTTTCAAAGTAAGTTGGATTGTAACTTTCTCCGTGTGTTTCAGCACACTCATAGTAACTGGTTTCACCGCCAAGTGTAAATTTTACTTTTTCTCCAATCACATATCCCTGTCCTATTGTCCAGTTGTTTGTAATGTTGCCCATGTGTGTCCAGGCAGTTTGTCCAACAATAGTTGTAGCAGGGTCTGCTGTGCTTTCGTGTAGATGTGTAACATTATGAATGTGTCTTGTACCAAAATTGTATTTTTCAATGTTAGCACGAAATTCAATAATAGGTCTAACAGCTCTGTAAGGTTCTGCAAGCCAATCACTGTACGCTTCGCCTTGAAAGTCCAGTGCGGCTTGTGCGGCAGTTTCATGTATCCAATTGTTTGTTCTAGCCCATGCACTGCTATCTGTTGCAAAACGCTGTTCACAAACATAATCTCTGTCTACATTTCTAAATTCTCTGATGTCATATGGATCAAAGTCAAAGTTTTGATTGTCTCCATCAAATGTACTTGGCTCTTGACTGGTATAAACTGTGTGACTCAAAAATTCTCTTACTTCATAACTGTCAGCTCTGCGAGAACTTTCAAACTGTCTAGTAAGACACAGACCTTTCTCAGTGCCAATGCCGTCGACAATGTAAATGTCTCCCACATGATAGTTTGTACCGTTGGCCCAATAATGATCAACTTGTACTTCTGTTGTTAGTGCTGGTGCTGAAGTAAGTGTTAGTGTTGTTCCTACAATTGTGTAGTCTACACCTTCTGTTTGTATAATATTATCTACATAAACTTTTCTATATGTTGCACCGTTTATGGTCAATGTAAATGTTGTGTTGCCCACCACTGATTGATGAAATACATCTTGTCGTATTGGCTTGAAACGAATTCTCATGCCGTTTTGCAGTTCCAATGTTTTACCATTGTCTAGTGTTGGTGTGGTGTAATAAGTTAGTCCAATTATATCGTCGATGTTTGTAAGCGGGTTTGCAAAATTGTAAACTAGGTCACAAGGTTGCATTGTATCAACAAGCCAAAAATACTTGTGATAGTTTATAAACATGTCGTAGTTGATTGGCAAGTTCAGCGTATAGCCTTGCTCGTTGAGTGAGTTGTTGTGTTGTTTAGCATCATCTTCAAGTACTGTAATCTGATTTACAAGATCATCATAGCTGAGTGCTTGTGTAATATTTTGATCAGCGTCTTTGTTTACTGCACCTGTAACAAACTGTACAGCATCAGTATAACTTCTATTTGTTAGATGATAATCTTCTGTAGCAGAACGTGATTGTGTACTACCAACATAGTTACTGACTGCAAGCAAACTACCTGAACTCATCAACTGTTCAAGTGTAGTGTCTAAGAATGATTTGTTTACTGTGGTTTGAAAAATCTGTGGAAGAAAGTCCACAACATTTCTTGTACCTAAAAATTCTTTGCTTTCACCTGGTCTGGTAATCAACGGAGCATTAGTTGCTTTTACTTGACGTTCACTCATTGAATGCTAACTCCAGTGTTTGATGCAATTGTTGTTGGGTTACTAATTGCAGTATTTACAATATCAATATTGCTGGTTGTGAGAATTGGTAAAAACAGTTCATCGCTGTCACTGCTTATTTCAAATAGTTCTGTTGTGTTCATATCATTAGCAACTGGCTGAATTGTAATACTACTGATCTGTCCAATCATGTTGTTGTGAATGTACGCCGCCATTTCTGTAAAGTAAAACTCTTCTCCAAAGTCCCAGTTGTCAACACTAAAATATGTTTCTATTAGTCTAATAACATTTTGTTTGATTTCTGTATCACTCATACTACTGTTTGCAGTTTTAGTAACAAGGAAACGTGCTTGTAATTCACTGCTAGCCAAATCGCCAAACAGTACTTTGTATTTTACTGGTCTGTAAATTACTTGGTCACTGATGCTCTTCTTGCTGTTCAAACTGTCAAAGATATTGTTTAGTTCACTAATAGTTGGTGGGTTAGGTCTAGTGCTGGATCTACCATCATACTGTGCCCATGCTCTGTAATCTGCATCATAGTTGCTGAGTAGTACATAAGTGTCAATAACATTTGTTGTTGCAGGATCAATAACTTGATTGATGTCTGCAATTCTTCTATACTCAGTGTGCAAGTTATTTCTACCACCTACACTGGTGCTTCCGTTTGTGTCATGTATTGTAAATGTATAATCATTTTCAATAACTGTGCCTAGTTTGATTGTGTCTGTGCCCAATAGTTTTACAAATGCTTCAGGATCATTTGGGAATCCGTCATTGTCTGGATCATCCAATGTAACTCTAATCTTGTGTGGATCTGTGTATCCGTCGCTGTAGATATAGTATCCGTATGCATTGAACTGATAGTTCTTGAGCAAAGGAACACTGGTGTCATTTGTTTGTCCATTGATTTTCAATACTGTCAAACTGTCGTCCAACGGCTTGAGTGTTTCACTGCTGAAAGTTTCTTTGAAGTTTAGATTGTTGAATCTAACTTGTTGATCACTACCAAATATAATAGTATTCTTTCTAACTAGTATTTCCCAATAGTCACTGGTGTAATTGAATCTAATCAACCAGCTGTTGTCTCTGCCTGTGTTGCTGTTGTCGCCTTCGTACACTCTGCTCCACTGTGCTATGCTGTTATTGGTTACGCTGTTGGCTGGTAAGTTAGCACTATCGATAATTTTCCATGACTGACTGCCAGCATCATATCTCAAACCAAAACTCAAGTTGCCTGAAATCTTTGCTTTGATGTTTGACTTTGTTGTAGCAGTAGTACTTGTTGCCCAACTTGAAACAAGTCTTTTGATTCTAGCACCACTTGGAATCACTTGACTGAGTACAACTGCACCTTTGCCTGTGATGTTTATACCATTGGGTGTGCCTGTTGCATCATCTTGTCCAAGTCCATCTTTGTATAGACTTACAACTCTTGCCCATGTTGTGTCGCTGTTGGCTACTGTAATACTTGCTACTGCACCACTGCCTCCGCCGCCACTGAACACAATACTTGTTGCGTCATTGTAGCCACTACCACTGTCAGTAATTGTAACACTTACAACACTGCCTGCACTGATGTTTGCAGTGCCTGTAGCACCTGTACCTGTGCCACCAATTGTAACTGTTGGCGCACTTGTATAACCACTACCACCATTTACAACTTTGATTGTTTTTACATAACCCATTTTGTAAGGTGCAGTAATAAATTCTACTAGTCCGTTTGGTTCTAGTTTTTTCAAACTGCTGGTTGCAACTGTGCCTAAACGCTGTACAATTGTGTTGAATGTTATATATCCACTACAAGTTTTATTGCCCTTGCTCACTTGGTTCCAACGAAAAACATTTGTGTCACTGCCATCTGCATTGAAGTAAGTGATACCAACTTGTGTGTCAGCAAAACTTGTGTTGCTACTGTGTGTGCCTTCATATGTATGATTGTTGTAGTAGAAGTTTTTGAGTTCACTGTTGTCCAATAGAGGTATAACGTTTCTATTGAAAATACTTTCACTGCTCAAACTGGTTGGCAAGTTTAGCAAACTTCTTGTTACTGTATCTTCTTTGTATAGATATCCGTCATTCATATATTGAATAGCATCACTGTAGGTTGCTGTTGGATCATATATGTCTCTGAATCTACTGTGTCCACTGTGTACTCTGTTGATGCTTTTGATCTTACGAATGTTTTCGCTCACAGTCAATGGGAACAAGCTGTAGTCATCTGCTGTAACCATTCTGTCCTGTGTAGCAAAGAATCTTGGAGCATTTGCTTTGATGCTTGCAATACTTTCTCTAGCACTGGCATTGCTTACTGTGCTTTTCAAACTTAGATTTAGTGTTGCAGTGTAGACATTGCCATCAATACCTACATAATCAAAACTGAAAGTTGTTTTATTGAACTGTCCAGGCTCCAATGTGTATGTGTCATTTAGACCTGTGCGATACCAAACACGAATAACACCTCTTGGAATATTACCAAAGTTGCCATCACTGAACACAATACTAATTTGATCATTTTCTCTGCTGGCAACACTGTAGATGTCTCTGGTGTTGTTGTTGAGTGCGTTGAAGATACTGTTACGTCCATACAGTTTGTCCACTTGTGTCCATGTTTTTTGTATTCTAGCAGTTTCGTCAATTGTTTGTACATATACATTGCCATTGGCAACATTGTTTGCATCAATGTCCAGTACCATGTTTGGCAAGCCATTTTCAATTCTAAAATCTTGGAATACCAACGCACCTTGTTTGAAGCCAACAAAGAATCCTGTATTAGGACTGCTGAATCCGCTGTTGTCATTTTTATAAAGCAAGTCTACTACACCATATGGGTTAGGTGATTTTTCTTCGATTGCATTTTTCTCTGCGTTGTAATACAAACTGTGCATGTTGAATGTAGCATTTTTGCCATTTACAAGGTTTGCAAATGTGTTGGTGCTGTCTGTGTTCACACTGTTTGTTCTATAAATCTCGTGGCTAACTCCGTCAATGGTTGTTCTTGCATAAGGTGTTCCAAACTTACTACTGTTTTGAAAAATAGCGTTCATAATAGTTAGAAAGTTTTGGTAAGTGTCTGGATCTGTGCTATCTTCAAATTGCAAGTTTACGTTTGCAAGATTGTTTCCATCAACATCATAAACAGTTTCGTTGGTCTTTACACTATCAACTTTTAGTAATCCACTTGCAACGACATTTCTTGTGGGATGATAGTTTAGGAATTCAGCAATACGCAAGGCGCTTTCTCTGCGTTCAGCTGTACTCAAATAGTTTTCTCTGCTTGCTAGGTCTGCCCTAAATGCTAGGTTGTGTCCTAAGAAAGCCATAAGTTCAATCAAACTTACAAATTCACTACTGGTAATCCAATCATTAAAGTTTTCTGGGTAGTTGGTGTTTATGTATTCAACCATAGCGTTACGTATTGTTTCAAAGTCATACGCTTGAAAGTTTGCTTCACTGAAACTTTCATAGATTACGCTAAAGTCTTCTGCGGCAAACAAACTACTCTGTCTTGCGCCCTGTGCCATTATTCTATCTCGCCTACATATGTTAGGTATAGTTCTTCAGCAGTGCCTGTGTCGTTGTATGTTAGACGCACTCTAATATCAAGTGAATGTTCGTCTGGCTTGCTGAGAACAGTTTCTAAGGGTGTCCATCGAGGATCACTGTTTATAATTTTGTTTACATCATCTAATGCAATTTCTTCTGTAGCAGTATCTAGTGGATCAAATACCAAGTCATGTAGTATGCTACCAAAGTTTGGATTTTGTACACGTTCGCCTTTGCGAGTGTAAAAATGATTCAAAAGATCACGTTTAGCAAGATCAACGTCAGTTAGACGTCTGCTTCCTGAAATCTTTCCAATTGTGCTATATCCGATATAAGTCGCCATACTAGTATTTATAGCAGAATTATGTGCTACTATATTATAATCTGTGTGGATATTTGATCAGTAGCTTGCATGGTTTTAGAAATTGTTAGCGTTCTGCCTGATACTGTAAAATCGTATAGGTGTTGCAGTGGTTGTCCTTGCAACTGTACCAACAATTTTTCTTTTGGATACATGCTTACTTCTTTTTGTATGGTAAATTCTGTGTTAGTGCCAGCAGTAAAAAATTGTGTAATTACAAGACTGGTGTATAGTTTGCTGATTTCTCTTTTACGTCCTTCTGGCGTAAATGGCAAATAGTTTCCAGTTTCAGCAAAGTATGCAAATCTTGCACGTTGTAGTTCTTGTTCATCCAGTAACCCAACTTCGTTGTTTCTACGCATTTTATGAATGCCGTTCAATCTAATCCAAGCTCTATTTTTGCTAGGACCATAATCTACCAATCTAATAATATTACTTGCTATTCTACACTTGCCTCGATTGATTTGACTGCGACTGATCATATTTGCAAGTTTGTCCAAGTCCTTGTGTATAATTGCATCTCTTGTATCATATATGCCTTCGTCTGCTTGCACAGTGAGAAACTTTCCTGTTACCCAATACAAAATCATCAGACCATCATACATGTTTTGACTCAAACTGTTCAATCCAAGACTAGTAAGTTGTTTTTTGAACTTGGTTTGTTCTTGATTCCATGTGGTAAGCCAGTCGTCAAATGCTTCTTGTTCAGTGATGCCTCTGTCAAATTTACTTTCGCCGTAGCCCAATCCACTGTAACCGTTGTAGCGATGAAAGTTTAGTGCAGTAAGTTCAACTGTTTCACTGCTGGTGATAGGTGCAATGTCTATTTGTGTATCATAAACAGTTTTATCCTGAATTACAAAGTCATCCCAAACTATTTTGAATAAATTTTGTACTTCTGTCAGCATTAGAATGGCCCGCCTGTTCTTGGATTCACATCAGTGCCTGCACTTCTTGCTGTGCTTTGTGTTTTACCAGCTGGCATTGTTTGTCCACTGAGTTTATCAGGTTTTACATCAGTTTCGCTGGTGTTGGTCTGACTGCTAGGTGCTTGCAATGGAATAGTATCTTGTGATTCTTCATGTCCGCCCCAAGGCTCATGCTCAGGCACTCTGCTTGATATACTTTGTTTTACTGTTGTGTTTGCTGTGTGATTATTGGTAACAGATTTGTTTGCTGGAAATGCTGTTGGTCCGTTTAGATCCAACATACCATCTGTAGTAATACGCATTGTGCCTTTACATCTAATATGACCATTGAGATCTGTTGTCAATCTAACATCTTTATTAGCGTGTACATTGAATGCTCCTGTTGAACTTTGAAATTTGATACCGCCATCACCTCTGCTTTTGACATTGATGTCATCTGCATCAATGTTCAAGTTGCCGCCAGCGTGTATATTGAAATCTTTTTCTGCATGATAGCTGATACTGCCTTCACCATAAACGTCAATGTTGCCACTGCTATCCATTTGTATCCACCCACTGCCGTTTTGATTGATTAGATAAAAAATACCTGCACTGTCATTGAGTAGTATCTGTGCGCCACCTTGACTGCGTATTCTTATGTTACAGCTCAGTCCAGTTTCTCTGTTTTTATCTGGTGTGAGGTTGTCTTCTGTGTTGATAGTTCCATCGTCAAACACAATGCTGTGTCCTCCTGGTGTATTCCAACCTGTTACTCTTGATGGACTTTCACGTCTACTACCACTACTGCTTACACCTCTAGCACTGTCAATACCAATACCTTGTTGACCCAATGCACCGTTGAGGTGATGAGGTATTCTTCTGTCAGGTTCATTATTTTGTTGCTTGGTTGTGCTTTCTACTGTGCTACCTACACCACTTTCGCCTTCTACTTTGCTTACAGGTAGTCCAGGAACTTGTGCATTCCTGTTCATGTCTGACATTACACCTACTAGGAAACAGTATGTTTCTCTGCCAGTAAATCCAACCAATACTTCTGATCCTACTGCTGGAGGACTACAATGAAAACCGTAGTTGTTGGTAAACTCATCTTCTTTGATACTGCCTCCAAAAGGACTTATCCTACGACAGCGTATCCAATTTTCAGGAGGTGTGCCGTCCTCAAACAGTGTTTGCTGTCCTAGCAGTTCAACAAAGATATCACCTTGATATTTGTCGTCTTTGACACTGCGTACCCTTGCAATATAAAGTCCATGAAACATTCCAAGACCACCAATATCACCGTGTTGGTATCTTCCTTGTATCTGACCGCCTTGAGGCATATTGCTGTTGTTAGTACGTACCATTTTACAATCCTAATCCTTTTGTTGTGTTATAATAATTTTCTTGTAATTGCTCATACAGTGATTCCATGTTACTGTGTATGTCTCTGATACTGCTGAGTTCCATAAAAAATGAGCCATCGACAAATGTTGCTGTTACAGTCATTACTCGATAGATTCCAATAATACCAAAGTTGCGTTCACTTAGATCCATTAGTCCTGTGTCGTCGCTTGGATAAGTTGGAAACTGAAGATTTAGAAAATAACAAACGCCGCCTCTTTGATAATTGGCATGTTGTTCTCTGTTACGTAAACTTTTTTGATTTTTAGGTCTGCCAAGCCAGTAAGGATCTCCTCTGATGTTTAGTTGCTGTGTGAGCATGTCTGTAAATGCAGTATAGTTTTGTTCTACTGCACCCAACATTGCCGCCGCAGGTCTATCTTCTTCACTGCTACCGCCTGTTGCCAAACTTTTGAATTTTGTTTGACTGAACTTGTTTGGAAATGCTTCTACTTCTGGTTTCTTGAAAGCAATATCACTTTGTGTAATGTAACGTTCTTTCATAGTAAGAAATCTATTTTGATTGCCTTGTTGTTTGTTGAGTTCTTCAATTCTCAACTGTTCAGCTAGTATCTGATCTGTAATCCCTGGCTGAGCCTGAGATGTATTTCTCATCTCTTGTACTTTGGTACTGCGTTCTTCTGTAAGTTTTTGTCTAGCAATTCTCTCAATTTCTCCTTGAGTTTCTAAATTGTTAAGACTTTCCAGCTGTGCATCAATGTCATTGATTCGTTGATTTATTTTACGAATTTTACTTTTTAGGTTTTGCAAATCATCTTTTAGGCTTATAAGTTTCTGTTCTTCTAGTCCAACAAAAAAATCGTCTCTGCCTTCTAGTCTACCATGTTGCAGTGCTTGAATAGTGTAAAATGTATTGTTGAGTGATACATCTAAATCCATTACTTCTGTATTCAATCCTGTGTATGTGTAATCGTATCTTTTGCGCAGTAGTTCTGCTTGAACTATGTTGTTCAATCTTTTGGTTTGTAGATTTCTGTCTCCCAATAAGTTTTTAGTGCTAACAGGATCATGTCTAATCTCTGGAGCAACAAATTGTTTTATAGTAAGCATCATCTTTTTTGTGTATTGTCCAGCTAGTATATCCCAGAAGCCGTATTCTATTTCACTGTCAATGTTGTACCATGCCATGAGATCTGCAATAGCCACAGGATCTGCAACTCCATCCTCGCCATTTGCTTTGGCTTGTTTATTGCTTTTGATAGTGTTATACACAGGCAAACGTCTAAACTCATTGGTG
>Ga0163109_10000821_pt1 | contig 24556 bp, 18 predicted proteins | sample CRUFie1St13metaG_FD_108704 | JGI IMG/M metagenome (GOLD analysis project Ga0163109, IMG submission 108704) | Marine microbial communities from the Costa Rica Dome - CRUD Field 142mm St13 metaG | ecosystem: Environmental > Aquatic > Marine > Oceanic > Photic zone | place: Costa Rica: the Eastern... | reverse complement strand
TAAATTTAAAAATATCATTACTATAACTAGTTGTTACAAGACTACCTTGCGGATTATTATAATCTCCTCCAAAATTATACACTAAATATCTTACTTTGTTATTATTATAAATATTTAATAACTTTCCACTATTTAATGATTCGTAAATAGAACCACCAGATAAGTTAGTTTCATTATTATTACCATAATACGCATCATATAATGAATAATTTGAATCTTCATATGAAGTAATAATACTATTAGTATTATCATCTTCAGGTACAATTCTAACAAAATAATTTTCTATACTATGGGAACCCATTGAAAGAATCGTTCCATCTGAATTAATATCAATAGCTGATGGATAAGTATTAATATCATCTCCATAAATTTTATTACCTTTTAATGACCAAGAACTACCATTATATTCATATACATAAATTGAACCTTCATTTGTAATTACATCATCTTCTCTTGCTAATATAGCAATTATAGTTCCATCATCTGATAATTTACAATCATAACCAAATTTAATTCCACTAGTATTAGAATCAGTTATTGTATTTCTCAATGATAATGTACTATTATTATCATAATCATATATCTTAACTTCTTCTGCAGTTCCATCTCCAATTGCTACAATTGTACCATCTTTCGATGTATCAAAATTTATTTCATTAGTATCAGAAACAGAAGTTTTTTCTGACCAATCATCATTTTCATACTTAAATACATAAAAATTAGTTTGTGATGATACGAATAATTTACTACCATCACTAGAAAGTTTTACTCTAGTTCCAAACTGAGTATCAGATTTATTTATTGTACTACCTTTTTGTGACCAACTACTATTAGAATATTCAAATACTCTAACACTATCAGAACCATACTCACCTATTGCAATAATTGTTCCATCATCTGACATTGATACATGTTTTCCTGAATAATCGTTCGCATTTATTCCAGGAATATCTGAACCTAATTGTTCTAATGAAAAACTTAAACTAGGTACAATATTTGTATCATTAGATGATACATTTGAATAGTCAATTGATGAATTACCATTAAATGAATATACATTTACTGTGTAAGATGTATTTAATTCTAGTTCTGGTTTATTTCCATATTTATCTTTTAAGTTAAGTTGATAAAAAGTTGAATTACCTGGATATATTGAAGCATCAAAAGTATAAAAAGTATCATCACCACTAAAACTAGGTATTGTAAGATAATAATTCTCTAAATCTTTAACAGCGTTGTAAAAATTTATATTTGTATTACCTAGTATCCCAAATAAATTTGGATAATTACCATCTGATCTATGATGATTGAAAACATAAGAATTGTAAAGTGATAAATAAGTATTCTCTAATTTAATTGTTGTATCACCCGATTTGTCCGTAATCGTTATGTCACCAAAATAATCAACTACTATCCTAGATTCTGATATTAAATTTGTTGTACCTCCACTCACATCTGTTGATACTGCCGTTAATCTAACGTACTTATCCTTATAAGTTGATAATAATAATAATGACTCACTATTTTCTCCACTAATATCACTAAAAGAAGAATTATCGTCAGAAATTTGCCATTGATATGTAAAAGTCAAATTTCCATCAGAATCACTAATATCTGAAGTTATAGCATTAATAGTTTGACCAATAATAACATTATCACTAAAGTATAAAACTCCAGTTGCTTCGTTATCTGATCCACCCTTTATGCTAAAATCTATATTTAATCTTTTATCTAAAATTTTAAAATTTATATTTTTTTTTCTAACAAAGATTAAGTTGTTGTGTTTTTTTTTCTTTACAAAATAATTCATATAGTATATATATTATTTTTGTAAAAATAATGGTTAAATTAAAAAAGTAATATATTAATCTGATTCATAATCATCCTCGATTATCATGTCAAATATATTATTATTATCTAAAGGCATTTCTTCAAATATCTCGTTTATTAAATCATCCACACCACTCTCATTTAAAAAAATATTTGATCTTTTATCTAATATACTATTATAATTATCTATATTATCATCTAAAAATTTTTTTTTTTTTATTTTAATATTTTTTAAATATGAACTTAATTCATCACAATTATCAACAATATAATTTACATGTACAGAAGGCCACGTTTTATCATTAAATTCATACCAATCTTTAAATGACATCCAGAATTTATAATCATATAATATTATAATCTTATCATCAATTTCGTTTTTATTTAAAATATTTATAATATTAAAAAAACTAATTATACTCTTCTCGTCTGGTAAAAATAATAAAATTTTATTATTTTCACAAATCTCTAACTCATTACTATCCTCTCCACTATACATATCTAATTTTAATAAATCATCATTTATACTTATCCCAAAATAAATAATACTCATATTTAATATTATATTTTTTAAAAATTATGGTTTAAATTTAGTACTTAGTATAAAAAATTTTATATATTTTAACATTTTTCCCTTTATTACCGCCTAATTGTAAGTTAGGAATTAATTCTCTAACTAATCCATCAACAGTTCTATCTCCATTATATTCATATTTAATATCATTTTTCTCAATTATTATAGTAGGAAATGCTTCAATTTTATCATTTTTTATTACATCAGGATTAACTCCTTCTTCATAATCTTTATATTCAACATTATATTTATCAAAATAAGGTTTAAGAGAATTCCAAATTGGTTTAAAATTTTTACAATGTCCACACCAATCAGCATAATACAAAGTTACTTTAGTCATTATATTAACAAACATTAAAAATTGAAAATACATAACTTTTTAATCTATAATTTATTTATATAAAATGAATTTATTACTTTTTGAAATTGGTAATTTAAGAGTTAATGATAATTATTTATTAAAAGAAATTAATAAAAATAATAAAGATAATATTTACGTTTTTATTTGGGATTCAAAATGGGAAGATAAAAGCAATAATTTTCTAAATATGGGACCTTTTAAAAAAAAATTCTTAAAAGAATCTATAATTAATTTAAAAAATAATTTAAAAAAAATAAATTTACATTTAAATATATTTTATGGTAATAAACTTAATATCCTAAATGATATTATAAAAAATAATAATATTGAAAATATTTATAAAAATAACCCAGTTTCTGATTATGATTTGTCATTAGATAATAACTTATCTAATACTAATCTAATATATCCATCTTTAAAAAATAATTATTTATCTAATAATACTTTTAATACTATTTCTAATAATAAATCAATCGTTTTAGAAAATAATATTAATATTAATGATATTGATATACCCGATTGTTCAAATAATATTTTAGGTGGAGAAACTTCTGCTACATATTATCTACAAAATTTTGTTAAAAAAAAAATTTATAATAATAATAATATTAATTTTTACTTTTTAATTAATAATTGGCTATCTTTCGGATGTATTTCTAACAAAATAATTTATAAATATATTAATCCAATCTATATTAAAAATAAAAATAATCAAAATATTAATAGTTTATTTAAAGATATTATTCAAAAAGAATATTATCTCATAAATTTTAATCAAATTAATTTTGATTTAAAAAATAATAATGATTTAAATGGCTCTGTTTCTACTATTAATAAATTATTCAATTCTCAAACTGGTTATCCTTTTATTGATGCAATTATTAAAGAAATAAATACTACAGGTAGAACACACATAAAAAATAAATTTATAATAGCATCATTTATTATTAATGATTTAAATATTAATTGGAAAATAGGTTTTGATTATTTCAATTCTTTATTAACCGATATTAATTATCAATTTAATTTACAAATTTGGGATTATATTATCACTAAAAAAATATACTATAATTCAAAAAAACAATCATTCGAATTAGATAAAAATTGCACATATATTAAAAAATGGATACCACAATTATCAAACTACTCTTGTGAACAAATTCATAATAATAATATAAATTATTATGAACCTATAATACATATAACTTATACCAAATCAAACTAATTATTATATTTATCATATATAATTCTAAACTATTTTTACTTACATATTCCACAAATTTATTTATATTAATATTGTAATTTATATTATTCTCTTTAACATATATTCCAATTAATATTCCTATACAAAATAATGGTAACCACTCTAAAATTTGAAATGTATCTAATGGTATCCTTCCTATTATTCTACCTGAAAATATTGATTGTAAAATATTATTTGTTATATTTTTTTTAGTAAAATTATTTATTATTATCGATGATATTAATACTAATATTACTTTTTTTATATCATTATCTAATATTAATGAACTAATACCTATAAAATGTAATACACCAAAAAATATCATCTCTTTCTCATTTACTAATACATTTGATAATACTGATATTATTAATCCATATAAAAATACCTTTTTACTTTTCTTATTCGTTTTTCTATAATTTAAACTTATTCCTGATAATAATATAAATAATGTTCTACTTATAGTACCTAACAATTCTACACTATTAGGTAAAAATTTACTTTTACTATTAAAATAGAATAAATGATGAATTACCATTAAAATAAATGCTATAAATCTTAAAAAATCTATTAAATTATTTCTCATTTATATTATTATTTAATATAAAATTATTATATAATTCTAATAAATTCTCACTATTTACTAAACTAAAATTATTTTTTACAAATTTTAATAAATTTAAAAAATGACATATATATAATTTATTGGAATTATTTAATTCTAAATTATCCATTAATAATATACCATACTTTTTATCTATAAAATATTTATTGATTCTAAAATTTATATTTAAATCATTCTTTAACACTCTCAATACTTCATGCAAATCTTTATCTTCTAAAATTATATCAAAATAAAAACTACTCTTTTTTATTGGAATATATAAACAACAATATTTTTTTTTATTAATATTCATATTTTATTTAAGATTTTTTATTTATTATATCTAAAATATCTTTCTCTTTTAAATTTTTTATAATACGATTTTTAGGAATTGATACAAATTCTAACTTCTTACCCTTTTTATATGATATATAAGGTCCGTACTTACCATCTCTTATACTATATATTTTATCATCTATCTTAAATTCATTCAATACATTTTTATCTTTTTTCGAAATAATTTCTTTAATTTCATTTATACTCATATCTTCCTTACTAACTGGATAATTCTTCCCATCATAACTTACATACAAACCAAATTTTCCATTATTTAAAATAACCTCCTTCTTATCTATATTACCTACCTTCTTTGGAAATTTTAACAATTCTAATGCCTCCTTCAAACTAATCTTATCTAACTTCAATGGCCTCTTTACTGAAGCATACTTAACATTATCTCCATTCACTAATTTAACAACCGGTCCATACTTTGTAACAGATTTATACACCTTACCCCCTGTTGATAAATCTTCACCTAATAACTCGTCATTACTCATTTTAATATTAGAACCACCTTCCTTTAACAATCTCTCTACTTTAGGATTTAAATCATCATAAAACTTTCTTAATACACTAACCCAATTTAACTTCGCATCCACTATCTTATCCAAATCATCCTCCAACTTCGCTGTGAATTTATAATCCATTATATTATTAAAATTACTCTCCAAATAAACATTCACCGTTCTTCCTATCTCAGTTGGTACTAATTTCTGTTTCTCCTTACCTAACACTAATTCTTCATCCTTCCACTTTTTACTTTTACCATTCTTCATCTCTAATTTACTAATTTTAACTTTTTCTCCCTCTATATCAACCTTCTCTACATAATTTCTCTCTTGAATTTTACTTATTATACTCGCATATGTTGATGGTCTTCCAATACTAAGCTCCTCTAACTTCTTTACTAATGTTGCCTCATTATATCTACCAATTCCTTTTGTAAATTCTTCCTTAGCTAACATCTCATCATATTCTAATTTATCCTTCTCCTTAAAATTAATATTACACTTACTTAACTCCTCACTTTCCATATTATATACTTTCAAAAATCCTTCAAACTTAATACTCTCATTTGTTGATAAAAAATAATACGGTAATAAATTATTATGCATAATTTCTACATAAATACTATTAACACTTATCTCAGCTGATGACATTTGACTTGCTATTGTCCTTTTCCAAATTAACGAATATAACTTCTTCTCCTCCGCACTACCAACTATACTATCCTTATCTAACTTAGTTGGCCTAATTGCTTCATGCGCTTCCTGTGCATTCTTTGACTTCGAATTATACTTACGCTTATAATAATACTTGTTACCAAAATTACTTTTAATATACTTTTCACAACTTTTTAACGCTTCATCTGATAAATTCGTACTATCAGTCCTCATATATGTAATATGTCCACCTTCATATAATTTTTGTGCTATATTCATAGTACTTTTAATTGTAAAATTAAATTTTTTATTAGCTTCTTGTTGTAATGTAGATGTTATAAAAGGAGGTTGAGGATTTCTCTTACTAATTTTATTCTCGATAAGTTTTACTTCATATTTAGATTTATCTAAAATAGTCATTAATTTTTCTACCTTAGATTTATCAGTTAATTTTAATAAATAACCCTTACTTTTTTTAGATTTATCCATCTCATATAATACTCCACTTAATTTATTACTCTTATTATCTAATGAATGAAATACACCACTTATCTTAAAATATGACTCCTTCTCTAAATTTAATATACTATCCTCTTTTTCTATAATTAATTTTACTACAACTGATTGAACTCTACCAGCTGATAATTTATTCATTACGTTTTTCCATAATAATGGTGATAATTTAAACCCTACTATTCTGTCTAAAAATCTTCTCGTCTCTTGCGCCCTAACTAAATTATAATTTATCTTTCCTGGATTTCTTATTGCACTCTCAATCGCATCTTTTGTAATTTCATTAAATACAATTCGTTTTGGATCCTTCAACTTTAATACTTCTGCTAAACTAGCTGCTATCGCCTCTCCTTCACGATCTTCATCCGCTGCTAATATTACATCATTACATTTCTTTACACAATTTTTTAAATCACTAACTACTTGTTTTTTATCTTTACTAACAATATAAGTTGGTTTAAAATCATTATTAACATCAATTGATAATTTTGAAGATTCTAAATCACGAATATGACCAACAGATGCTTTAACTAAATAATCCTTACCTAAAATAGCATTAATTTTTTTAATCTTACCTGGTGATTCTACTATTACTAAAGTTTGATTTACCATTTTATATAAAATACTTTTATATCTTTATATAAAATAATATCAATTTTATTAAAAAAAAAAAAATTGAAAAATAAAATGCCTATTCATATTAATTTTAATTAACTAATTAAAATTAAAATTAAAATGAATAATAATTATATTAATAAACGAAATCCATATCATTCAGAAGTTTTTATTTCAACAATTCCATATCAAGGAGTTGTTGTTTCAAGAAATCCATATCATCAAAGAAATCCATATCATCAAAGAAATCCATATCATCAAGGAATTGTTGTTCCAAGAAATCATTTTCAAGGAATTGTTGTTCCGAGAAATCATTTTCAAAGAATTGTTGTTCCAAGAAATAATTTTAAAGGAATTGTTGTTCCAAGAAATAATTTTCAAGTAGTTAGAAATAATCAATATAATTCAAATTATAGAGGTGATAAGAGAAGAAAAGCATTTGTATGTATTAAAACTACATCAGGTAGAATTTTAGTTTTATTTCATAGAATAAAAAATAAATGGATGTTACCTGGTGGTTTGTGTAATTATAATGAAAAGTACAAAACAACTGCTCTTAGAGAAACAAAAGAAGAGTGGGGTGATACATTAAATAATATAAGACAATTATATACAACAGATGATAACGTAGCTATCTTTTTAAGTAATTATAATTTTAAAAATACTAGTCATAATCAAAGAGTAAATATATTCGCTAATAGAACAACACCAGAGGAAACTTCTGATTATGGATTTTACAATCCAATAACAAGAAAAGTCGAGAGTTATTCTGGAGTTAATAAACCTAATCAAGACTTTATAGGAGTTGCGTTAAATACAATTAATGTGGTGCGTAATAATTATAAGTATTTATTTTAATTATTTTTATATATATTATTAAAAATTGAAAAATTAAATTACTGAGATTTGCATTATAAAATTTTAGTAACCCAAAAAATAAAACAAAACAAAACAAAAAAAATCAATAAAACAACAATTTGTAAGGAAAGGTTATCAAGAAACCCACGAGCAAACCAAACCAAAAATGACTACTATTTATTTTAAAGATAGAAGTGGAAAATTTAACAAATTAAGACAATATCAATTTTCAAGATATGAAAGTTGGTGTAATACTGATAAAAGTAGAAAAACATATTCTTTTAAAAAAGGTACTGTTACTTTTTATAAAGAAGGTCAAACATGTTTCATGGATACAACAAATCATCAAAGGTTACCTCTTTACAAGTATATTCCTGGATCAAAAGGAAGTTACTGTGAAGTAGATAAAAATAATTTTAATAATCACATTCAAAATTATAATGATTGTACAATATATTTTAGAAATAATAGTGGTATTTTTAATCAATTAAGATCATATCAAGAATCTAGATATAGAGAATGGAGTGAAAGTGAAAAAGAAAAAAAAACTTACTATTTTAATGGTGGTGAAGTAACCTTTTATAAAGAAGGTGAAACTTGTTACATGGACACCACAAATCATAAAAGGTTTATTCTTTACAAATATTTCCCAGGAACAACTGGATGTTATAGTGAAGTTGATAAAGACCATTATGATGAAAATAATCAAGTTTTTTAGTTAATTTTTAATCATATTAAACCATTTATTTAATATCTCTATCATGTTTCTAGTAGCCTTCTGACTTACTTTTCCTACTACTACTACATTGATATTATTATTTCTAAATATATGTTTAATTCCTTCATTAATTTTTTTTTTATCAATATTATCTAATTTTTTTTTATAATTAAGTTGTTCACCTTTCATTACACTATGTAAATAATTTATTAAATCTCCAGATTGATTATCTAATAAATTTTTTTTATTCTTAATAGATTTTTTTATATTATTGATTTCAATCTTATTTACACCATTGTTTCTTAATTTATATAATTCCTCTAATATTTTCTCTAATGCAAAATCACATCTTTTCTCATCCACTGCAGTCCTAATATAAAATAAACTATTATCCTCTAATTCTTCATTATCACTTTGGCAACCATATGCTAATCCATATTTTGTCCTTAGTATATTTAATAATATTGAGCCAATTCCAGATGTTAAAATATAACTAATAATTAATGATTCTGTATTATATTCTATTTTTCTTTTATATCCATTATGTACAAAACTAATTAATATATTTACTTGACCATTGCCATCTGAGTTAGTGATATTTAATCTAGGTTTATCTTGAGTAGAAATAATTTGTTTTCTTATATTAGTATTTTTACATTCAAATTTAATTTTTTTATTAATAATATTAATAACTTTTTTTTCATCTACATCACCAATAGTCATAAATATTGTATTACTAGGACAATAATATTTATTCCTAAATTTAACTAAATCATTTCTTTTAAAATTTTTTATATTTTTCTTAGTTCCAATAATAGGTAATTCTAAAGAAGTACCTTTAAATAATTCTTCACTTAATATATTAAATATAATATCAGTTATATCATACATTGTTAAATTATACTCCTCTAATATAACACCCCTTTCTTTATTAATATCTTTTTGATATAAATTAGCACCCTGATATAAATCTAATATTATGTCTATTAATTTATATTTATCCTGATTATCACCATGTAACTCATATGCTGTAAAATCTATTGTTGTTAAAGCATTATATATAGTACCTAAATCATCTAATTCTTTTAATAATTGACAAGTATTTCTATTTTTAGTTCCCTTAAATAACATATGTTCTAAAAAATGTGAAATACCATTATTTTTTTTATCCTCATCTCTAGATCCAACTTTAACTAAAAAGCCAACTGAAATTAATTCATTTTTTTTTGGAATATTAATATAAGTTAAACCATTTTTTAAATTATATTTATTATATTTCATATAATTAATAAATATAATTAAAAATGACCACCTAATTCGGTAGTTTTTATTTTACTAAATCCATCTGTATTTTTAATATTTAATGTATGATAATTATTTTCAATAATTAAACTTTTTCCGTCTAATGATTCTTCTTCTATCCTATTAATATTTTTATCAAAATTAATTAATTTAATTACTTTTTTATTGATTTTTGGATAATACTCTAAAATATAATCATTATTATAATAATTAATTTCTATACCTAAAATGTAATTATGAACTTTATTATCTGATGATTTGTCTAATAATTTATCTTCTTCATCATATAATTTTACATTAATTTTATCTTCACATATTACTTTATTTACAAATTTTATATCTTTTTTTATTTTGTACGAATATACACCATCCATACTTTCTGGAATAACTATTTCTAATACTATATAATTTTTATCAAAAAATTTGTATTTAATATTATTTTTATAAATTTCTAAATATTTAATTGGATTATTATATAAAAGAATCGCACTTCTTTCTACAGGACTTCCAAAAAAATAATCTAATATTGGTTCCATACAAAATGTTAAAGTTTTTGATATATTATTATCATAATCATAAAATAATAATTTTGAATATTGTCTTCTTTTTAATAAAAATTTTAAAATATAATCTCTAATATTATTATTATATCCAAATTCTTTAACTAAATCATCTAAACTAGTAAATATTTTAGAACTTAATAATGATAAATATAATATTTCTTGTCCATTTTCTAACTCAATTCCCATATAATTATCTTCTAAATCGAATACATAATTAGATTGACTGTTGATCCAATTAATTTTGCTAAAATCATATTTTTCTTCTAAATTTAAATTTTTACCATTTAACTTAAATATAAATTTATTATTTTTACACAGTCCAATTTTAATTAACTTAAAATTAATATCATATAATTTAATATAACAATTTTTATTATTTAAATAAAATTTTAATGAATCATTTATAAAATTTAAATTTTTAAAAAAATTAAATGTACAAATTTTAACATTATTAATATCATAAAATTTAATTATTTTTTCTGAAACATTAAAATTTAAATTTTTAATATCTTTTAAATACCCAACATCATCTATCATATTATTACTAAAATTATTTCTCCTAATTATTATATTATTAGTATCATATGTTTCAAAATAACCCTCATCACTTAACTTATTATTAACTAAATTTATATTTAAATTAATGTTTTTTAATAACGCTTCATTCATACTCTGTCTTAAATTAAATTTTGACTCATAATTAAATTCGAAATTATTATTCTTATTTACTTTATCCCTCATTAAAATTTTTACCCTTTTCTCATTTTTATTTATACTTATATTTTTATCAAATTTATTTAATGTATTAATATTATTATTTATTACATATTTATTACAATTGAAATAAATTGTTTTTGTTATATCAAAATTATCATTTAATACTTGGATTATACTTGGACTCTCAAATCTTGAATTATTTTTATTATTTAATATTTCATAATTATTATTTTCTAATAAATTTAACTCCCTTAATGTACCATAATTTGATGCTAATAATATCGTATACTTAATATTCTTAAAATCATATTTAACTAATTCTTTATAATAAAAATTTACTAAATCATATTCATCATCTTTATTACACTTACAAGACTCTGGAATTATTAAATCCATATTTCTCTCTATAATATGTAAATTATACTCACTTTCACTATCTAGATTATTTATATTATTCTTTAACAATATTTCCCTTTTTGAATTTTCATTTGTTAAATATAAATTTACTCTTTCATTTGTTAATTCTAATTCATCATAATCTATTCTATAATAATTATTACTTTTCTTATAAGCTAAGTATTTACCTCTCTTTTTTAACTCACTGTCTATTAACTTTATCACATTAATTAGATTTATCATAATATTATTTTCTACATCATTTAATTCACAAATTTTTATTAAATATTCATTTTTATTAAAAACTAATTTGTCTAATGAAAGTTGCTCTACAAAAATATTATTAAAATTTAATATTCTACCATTATATAAATATATATCTCTAATTAAATCTCCTGTTCTATTAAAAACTTTTATCTTTTTAAAATATTTAAATAAATCAGTAAAATTATTACCTAATCTACTTCTTATATAATTAATCCCACCACCACTATTTATTACATTTAAATTACCTATTTGTTTCACTAATTTTAGTTTACCAAATTCATATTCTTCTCTAATATATCTAATAAATTTATCATTATTATCAAGAATAATATCATCTTTAAAATAATCATAACAATAATCTAAATTATTTAAACTATCATTTGATAATTTGTAAATAAATGGATATTCATATCTATTATATTTTTTATTCTCATCATATTCATACGGATTAATACTATTACTAATTATTGTATTAAAATCATGTTTTTCAATTATTATACTCTTAATTTTAATATTATTTTTATCAATTAATTCTTGTAAATCCATATAACTAAATTTTGTACCTAAACTTCTACTACTATTATGTCTAATCTCTAAAAATTTATTTTGAAAATCATACCCTTCAAATAATTTTATTATAGCATATTTAATATCAACTTTAATAGATTTAATAATCATACATAAATCATCTGGTAAATTATATTTACCATAAGTTAATGTAAAACTTAATCCTTCAAAATTAATATCTTCAAAAAATGTAACTCCAAAATTATCTCTACTTATTATTAAAAATTTAATATCATTCGTAAATCCTTCCTTATCATTATTACACTTACTATAATTTATTATATTATTACATTTTTTATGAGTAAATCCTTTTTTTGCCTCTTTAGAATTCCTATCATATCCTAATAATGTTGTTGTTCTCTTTAAAACTGTTTTTTCACTATCAACTAAATATAAACTTACTATCCCCTCTTCCGGAATTGGCTTTTTATCAAAATAATACCCCTTCCATAATATTATTAAATTCTTTACATAATTATTATAAAATATATCCCATTTAGTAAAATAAATACTCCTTAACTTTATCCCATCCTTATCTAAAATTTCTATTAATCCTGTCTTATCTCTACCATTCTCTAATTTTAAACTATTTATCTCACTTATTATCTCTAAATTATACTTCTTATAAAACTTATATTTACTTATATCATCTAAATTAATATTTTCTTGCTCTATTGTTCTATCATAAAAATATAATTTAGCACTTATTTCTTTTTGAGAAATATATAAATTTTTAATTATATTCTTCCAAGTTCTAAATTTATTTTCTCTAACTAATTTACCAGTATTTATATTTGATATAAATAATTTAACTCCTTCACAACAACTTAAATCTAAGTTTTTAAAATTATTAAAATCCTCTCCTACATTTAATCTATATTTTAAATATTTAAAAAAGTCTTCATCTTCATTTACATTTCTAAATAAAGTTACTTTAAAATTATGAGGAATTTTTAAAGAAGTTATTGGTAAATAATTTATATCAACACTACTATTAGGAGATTTTGGTATTGTACCCCAAGCTTGATGAATTCCAATTCCTAATTCTCTTTTTACACCTTTAAAATCTTTTAAACTATAGATTTCTACAGATTGACCTCCATAAAACTGAGTAAATAATCCTGAATAATAAATTTCATCTATTACAAATAAACTTTCATCATTACTTTTTGTAAAAGGTAATAATTGATTATTTAAACTACAATTATTATTAGATAATCTAAAATATTTATTATTGTCATTATATTCATAAAATTGTTTATTTTTAAAATAATCTAACTCATTACCATCATTTTTGTATTTATATACATAAAAATTATTTTTAGATATAGAAAAAATTCTGTAACCTAATTGTATAGCCTCTAAAGCACATTTATTAATACTATCACTTTTTGTTAAATCTATATTTTCTAATAATTTTAATTTTTTCTTATCTAATAATATTTTCTCATAATCTGGATTATTAAAAATTATACAACCATAATTTGATAAATTAAAATACGGATAATAACTGTCCTTATTCGAACTATATGTTTCATAATAAATATCATTTAAAAAACTACCTACTAAAATATAACTACCCTCTCTCGCAATTTCTGGTGTTTTTGCTCCAAGTTTTTGTAAAATTAACTTGGCCTCATCTGATAACATACTTTCTATAAAAGAAATTTGATTATTATCATTTATATTACGCTTATTACCAACCGCATCACCTCTTACTGTTAAAATTACAATATCCTTATAAAATATATATTTTTTTAAAAATTTTACAAATTTTTCACTTTCTATTTCATAATTTCCTGTACTATAACTCCTCTTATATCTCACTTCTAAATTTTCCCTTTTTAATACTATTATATTTATACCATCTCCTCCTCCAAAAATTGGATAATTATCACCTATCTTTACATAACTTCTACCACTACATGCACTACAGTCACCACCCGATATTATACTTATTTTTTTAAAAATATCATCCTCTAATATACAACTACCATCGTCATCTGTTGCTTTAGAATTATAATTTAATGCCCAAATTCTATTACAACCCTTTATCTTCGGCTTACATAAACATTCTGGACAATGATCTTTACACTTTTTTTGATGTTTACAAAAATCACAAGTACCTTTCTGTTCACAACCAATACAATCTTCAACACAACTTGCAGTCGCATACATATTGTAATTAGATGCATTTTTATCCATACAACCTAATGTATTATATCTACAAACTAATTCATCATGTATATTAGCATTTTCATTATAATTTATCGCTTTTTTATTTTTACATCCAACATTTTGATTATAAAAATAATATAATATAGTAATTATTAATAAAATAATAAAAATAATATATCTTTTCATTTTATATATTAATATAACAAATTTATTATTCAAAAATTACACTTATTGGAGATTCAACAACCAATCTATAATGGAAAGACTCTCCTGAAAATGTACTTGGTCTTTTAATTCTAAAAATATCACCTGCTTTAGCATTAAAATATCTTGCTACTATATCAGTAGATAACATTTTTGATTCAAATTTACTTTCGATATTATAATCTTTTAATTTTTGTTGTTTTTCTTCTTCTGTTAATAACTTGAATTTAGGTTGATATTTATGTTTAATTATATCTACCATTAAATCTTTTTCAAAGAAGACTTCACTATTTTTTTTTTCTAAAAATTGTTTAAATGCTTTTTGACTAATATTATTCCCTATAAATATCCTATTTTGATTATTTGTTGAATTTATAAAAGAATCAAAACCATTAATTTTATTTACTGTAGAAATTTTACCATTGACTATCATTATATTATAAATATTGTTTGAAGTTTCTGATTTTACTTTAAAAACCTTCTCGACTGTAATATCATTAATTATATTCTTCACATTTTTTTCTAAATTTTCACTTTTTAATACACCCCTTTCTGTTAACATATTAATTAAATTTGTTAACACAATTTTTAAAATTTCTTCATCATTCATTATATATATATAAAATACTTTATATTTAAATATTATTTTATCAATTTTTTAATCAAACTATTAATTTCAAAATTATCATCTAGATCATTTTTTATTAATATATCATAATTTTTAAATTCATCTATCATCCTTTCAGATTTATGATTCTTTATTTTATTAATTAAATCTTCATTATTATTCGTTTCTTTCTCTAATCTAATTCTAAATCTTTTTGGAGCATCTATCTTAATTAAAGTTCCATTCATTTTTTCTTTTAACCATTCAGCTTCATTATTAAATCTTACATCACAAATAATAAATCTTTCAACACCTCTCTCATTTAATAATTTTATCCATGTTTCAGTTACTTTAATCCATATATTTTCACCAAATACATTCCTTCCTTCTTCAGTTCCTACTTTTTGTAATAATCTTCTTGTTTCATAATCCTTCTCTCCAAATACTTTATTATAATCACAATTATGTTTACAAATACAATCTACTTTGAAATGATCTGCAAAAGCTATTATCATCGTATTTTTTTTTGGTAAATTTTTTAATAATTCATCTGCGATATAGTTCTTACCAACACCTTGGTGGCCCATTAAACCAATTATTTCCATTTATATTATATATTTGTTTTTTTTTAAATTATTTTCATGAATTTTTTAATAATAATATTATTTATTAAAAAATTATTTTAATTTAATTATTATTTATTTTATTAATTATATATATGAAAAATATTTATATTTTATTTGGAATACTAATTTTATGCTTAATTTTAAGTAAAAATAAAATAGAGAATTTTCTTAACTCTCAAGAAAGTTGTAATTTGACAACTGATATTTTAAACGATGTAAATAGATATTCTAATAGAGTTTGTAATGAAAATGATAATTTATATACTAATGATGTTACAAATAATCATAGAATTAATTGTAGACAATTAATGGATAAAAAAATATATTTAGAAAAAGATAGAACTTCTTATTGCGATAATTCTGAAAATGTACCCAATCTAAAAAGATTTAAAAAAACTAATAAAAAATTTACTGGTTATAAATTAATTGATTTTAATTCATTTTCATATGAAGATTATGATAATAATATTATTTCTGATGATAAAATAATGTCTCACACTATTAATTTAGATGAACTTGATAATAAATGAGCAACAAATGATGATGTATTTTGATAATAGATCTTATCTTTCTTATTACCATCATTGTAATATCCAGCCTTACAAAATTTAAATTTGTTGTCTTTTATATAATTAAAATTTATAAACAATATCTCTGAATAAATTTTATTTTTTTTATTTTTTAGTTGTTGTAAATAATTTTTTATATTAATTTTATTGTAAACTAATTGTTTTATTTGCATTTTAATAGTTTTTATTATACATTCTTTTAAAAAATTATTTATAATTTCACTATCTAATATTTCTAAAAAATAAAAATCACCATTAAAATTTTTTGTATCAAAAATAAAGTCTTCAAATATAAACAATTTATCAAAATTCTTAATTATATCATTAAAAATAAATAATGTTATATTATTTTTTTTTAAATTTAAAAATAAATTATTTAAAAATTCTTTATCTATATCAATATAAAATGGATTATTTACATCTAAATAATATTGTAAATAAAATTTTTCAGTTATAATTTTTTCTATAATTAATCTATTCAAACCAATATTTTGAAATAAAGTAAATACATCAACAATAGTACAATTTTTTAATAATTTTTTATGCTCTTCAAAATCATTTTTTTCAACTATATAAGATAAATAAATAGTAATTAAACAATCTTTATATTCATCAATTATATCAGTTACAATATTTTTTTTAATAGGATTTTTAATTATATAATTCTTTAAATCATTATAATTATAATCTTTTAAATAATAAAAATCATATGGATATAATTCCTTAACTTTTAACAATAATTCATCTTTATTTTCATTAATTGTATTATTAATTAAAATCATATCATTATTTTTTAATATTTTATTATTTATTTTTTTATTTTTTTTATTTTTATTCTTTAATTTATTTTTTATTTTTTTATTTTTATCTTTTATTCTTTTTTTTAATTGACATAATACTAACTTTTTTCTCTCACGTAATTCTTTTGATATATGTAAATCAATTGATTTACATTCATCTTCATTACTTTCAGTTTTTTCTAAAATATCTTTACTTTCATTAATTTTATTATTTTCTAATTGATCATCACTATCAGATTTTTTAAAATTATCTTGATTACCTTCATTAATTTTATTATTTTCTAATTGATCATTACTATCAGATTTTTTTAAATTATCTTGATTACTTTCATTAATTTTATTATTTTCTAATTGATCATTACTATCAGATTTTTTTAAATTATTATCTTTATTACTATCAGTTTTTTCTAAAATACTATCATTTTCATTACTATCAGTTTTTTCTGAATTATCATCATTAATTTCAGTTTTTTCTAATATACTATCATTTTCATTAATTTCAGTTTTTTCTGAAATTTCATCATTTTCATTTTCATCATTTTGATTAATTTCAGTTTCTTCTGAAATTTCATCATTTGATAAATTTTCATTAATTTTAACATCTACAAAATTAGTATTATTACAAATTAAGTTATTTTTTTCAAAATAAGTATTTAATATTAAATTTTCTTGATTTGATTCATAATTATTATAATTATCACAACATTGATAAAAATTATTATTGTAATTGTTATTATTAAAATTATTATAATAGCAATTATTATTAATCATATTTTGATCATTTATTTGATGAGTATTATAATGAATATTATTATTGATGTGATAATCACTAGAATTATAATTATTTAAATAATTATAATTATTTTTATATTCTATTTCAAAATTAATAGTATTTTTTAAAACACTATAACATTCATCTCTTAGTTTATCAATTAAAATATAATTATTATTATTATAATTTGATATAATAATGTTTATACAATTAATACATCTTAAACTATTATAACAATTTATATTACATTTATATAATTTTAATTTATTATTTTTTGCTTTACTATTTTTAATATAAATATTAATATATTCATTAAAAACTACATTTACTTGAGTAATATGCATATTATATTATTGTTAATTAATACTTTTTATCTTAAGTAATTTTTTTTTCAATTTATTATAAAAAAATTAAAAATATATTTTATCACAATTATTATCTTTATCAAATATTATACCGCCTCTTCTACCAAAAATTATATCACCTTTTAATTTTTTTTTCTTGTTATTTAAAACTAATAACTTTTCCTCAAAGTCAACTATATTCTTATTTTTAAATAGGTTTTTTTCATAATCATCATATTTATCTTTCAATTGTTCTTTTTTTATTTTTATATAAGGTTTTAAATAAATTTCGTCCATATAACTACTAAAAAAATGATTTATTCTATCATCATTAATTTCTTCATAAAATATAAAATCATATGAGATATTAAAATTTTTAGTATCATAAAGTTTAGATTTATTTTTAATTAAAATATTTAATTTTTGATAGTACATTAACTCATAAACTGAATAAAAATAAAATTTATTAAAATTATCTTCATTTAAATAATCTTTAATATTATCAACTAAATCTTTATTTTTTTTTTCTAATATTTTTAAATCTTCTTCTAACATTTTATCAAAAAATGACATATTTGAAAATTCATTTTTATTTTCTTTATAAGTTTTATATAATCTATATCCCATATCATAAATTATAGGATTTGACATTTTTTCATTTAAATCAGCATATGATAAGTTTTTTATTAAATCATATTGATTTTTATCTAAATTTAATTTTTTTATTTTTTCTAATAATTCTAATTTATTTGAATTAATTGCTTTATTAATTAATTCTAGTTCTTCATTATCTTTCTCTTGATTTTTTTTCCTCTCCTCAATTTTTTTTTGTTTTCTTCTTTGTTTTTTTCTTTGTTTTTTTAAATATTGTTTATTTTCTTGAATATTATCTAAAACTTTATTTTCTACATTTTCTATATTATCTAATAAAATTTCTTTATCCTCTTTTAAAACTTTATCTTCTATATTGTTAATTTTTACATTATTATCTTCATTTTTTTTTAAAATTTTATCATTATTTTCTAAACTAATTTTTTTATTTTGATCATAATTTTTTTTTAAATTAGTATTTTTACTATTTAAAATTATTTCATCCTTTTCATTATTATTATTTATTTTTTTGTAATCTAAACTAACATTTCTATCTAAACTAACATGTTCATCTAAACTAACATATTCATCTGAACTAACTTGTTCATCATTATTTTTAATATTTTTTAAAGATTTATCTAAAGTAACATCAGAAAGTGAATTACTTTTTATTGTACTATTTTCAAAATCATAATTTGATTCTTCAATTTCGTAATTTTCTTGATTATAATCATTAATGTTAACGTAACTATCATACATTTGATTATAATAAATTTCTTGCATATAATTCACTTCATATTGATTATTGTAATAGTTATTATAATAATTTGGATTATTATTAATACTATTTCTTAAAACATGATAATAGTCATTATTATCATTATATAATATATAATCTGAAAAATTAGAATTTAAATAAGGATCAGAAATAATAGAATATAAACAGTTAGGACAATAAATTGGATTAATACTATTACATAATTTATTACATTTATTAATAGAATTATTAAATTTAATTTTATTATTATATATTTTAATTTTAGATTTTTTATACTGTATTTTTAAATAATAAATATTCATTTTTTTTTTTATAATAATTATTATTTTTAATACTTTTTTTTTTCAATTTATTTTGATTAATTATTATCACTACTTTCTGTTTCACTATCACTTTCACTATCACTTTCACTATCTGTATCGCTACTATCTTTATCACTTTCTTCAATTAAGTTTGTATTTTTTTTTGATAATTTATAACCTAATTTTAAAGAAGGAGCAATTACTCCTATTACAGGGACTAAACCTATTAATGAAAAAGCTGCATTTAAAATATCTCCTCTTAACAAATTTAATATAACATTACTACCATCAAAAATAATTCCATATATTGGAACAAGACCTAAGATGTCTAAAAAAAGAGATGTTAAATCTAAAATTTTTGTTGATTGTTTTGTGTCTTCATTCCAAATAAATATATCACCTATAAATCCACCTTTCATAATAATTTTATTTTTACTTAATTTATTAATTTTATTAAAATCATTTTTATTTTCAATACTTTTTTTTAATAAATTGAAAATATCTTTTTTATTTAAAATTATATTAGTAGAAAGATAAATATCATCTTTTAATAAATTAATAAAATTTTTTTTTTCGAATATATTATTACTTATTGAATAATTAATTAAATTTAAAATATATGATAATTTTTTAATATTTAATGATAAATCATTTAATTTATTGTATTTTACATCAATATTTTTTATTTTATTTAATTTTAATTTAATATCATTAACATTTTTTTTCTTTATATCTATTTTTAATTTATCCATATAATATATATTATATTAAAATTATAGTAATATAATATAAAATTAATAAAATATAAATATTATAAAAAAAGTTATCATTAATAATTCAAAATTGTCACAAAAAATTAAATATATATACACAATATAATTCATATTTGTTCACATCAAATTAATTTACATAAACTAATTATACATAATAAGTCACATTTATTCTAATTTACAATATTTTATTATATTTACTATTCATGTGATATTTGAAATATATATTCCAAAAAAAAAAACTTATTATTCTTATAATTTAAGTAGAAACAAATAAAATCACATCTTTCATCAAAATTGTTAACAAAAAATTATATATTTTATGTGATGTTTGAAATATTGATTTCAAAAAAACCTACTTTTAATATTTTAAATAATTAAATTTATATGAAATAAAATTTGTTACAATTATCACATTTCATTTCATTAAAATAATTATTTTCAAATTTCTTTAGAAATTCTTCTTTAAAATTATCATAATTAATTTCTTTATTACAACATTTTGTTTTACATATTTCTTTACATAATCTTTTTTTTTTCCATTCTTCAACTTCTTTTTTTTTATTTTTATCTACTTCTAAATTTTCTATTTTTAATTCTTCTCTAGTAAGTGGACATGTACCATGAGCATCTACCCATATTTTTAATTGATCAAAATTAGCATAACTTTCTTTACCTAATTTAACAGGTTCACTTAAAATTTCATGTTCAATAATGCATAAATTATTTATTCTTTCATTATCATCAATATCTTCATTATAAATTTCATCTTTGTAATATAATTCATCTATAAAATTATCAAAAATTTTATAAAATATTAGATTATGTTTAGGAATTGTATCGTATTTATAATCTAAATATAAAATTTTACGACGATGATCTGAAATAAAATTATCAAATAATTTTTTTAAATAATTAAAGAAATAATAATCAAAATCATTAATATCAGATTGATCATGTCTACAATGTATTAAGAATCTAATTTCTTCTTCAGTTAAATTATCTGTATTTAAATTATTATTATATTTAAGTAACAATAAATACTTTTTATAAAATATTTTTGAGATTTTATCTATTAAGTTTGTTTTATTAATTAAATTCAAAAAAACATGACCATTATTTTTTAACACATTTGTTTTATCTAAAGAATATTTATCCATATTACATTGTATTTTATCTATACATTTCAAAAAATATTCTTTTTCATAATTATTATTTAAATATTTAATACACGCATTTTGTACTGAAAGATCAAATAAATCGTTTTTTTTTTCTTTATCCGGTTCAGAATACTTTACCTCTTGTTTTGGTAAATTTTTTTTTTTATGAGGATGGCAAAATTTATAATAATCTCTAAATTTATCTTCAATCATATAATGATTATTGAGTGAGGATGTTTCATTTGATTCTTGTTCTTTTGTATTAATAATTTGATTAAATTTATTTTTTGAATTGTTTATTTCTCGATTCATATTTTTTGATATGATTATTTACAACTTATTATTAAATTTTGTCTGTATTAAGTTATTACAATTTTCATAAGATCTTTAGATTTTATTTTTTCAATTTTTATTATAATATATAAACGTTTATTAAAGTAATATTATAAATATTGAAGCCACTATTATATAGAAATTAATTATTTTTAATAATAGAATTACTTTTCTGCCAAGATGTTAAATCATGATTATAATTAGTTTCTTCAAATATATATTGTAAATTATCATCATCAATATTTGAAATATAATGACCCCATTCATAAAGTGGTTGATCAAAAGAAGTTGCTCCACAAAACATATAAATCATAGTTGTTACAGAAGATAAATTCCATAAATTTATCTTCTGATTAAATGAAATTGCTTGAAAAAACATATTATCCATATTTTCTACTGATGATACATTCCATTTGTTTATAGGTTTATTAAATAAACTTGCATAAGCAAACATACAATCCATATCTCTTACATTAGATACTTCCCAAGCTAAATAATTTAAACCATTTTTAGAAATATTTTTAGTATTTATATCTTTGTTAAATTTACATGCATTATAAAACATGTATTTCATATCAACAACATTTGATACATTCCAATCATTTATATTTCCATTAAAATTTATTGCATGTTCAAACATTCTTTCCATATCAAATACTTTTGAAACATCCCATGCAATATAAACATTAGACGGTAATAATGAATGTATTTCTTTAGTATTTATATTACTATTAAAAGATGAAGCATATCTAAACATTGAATTCATATTTTTTACTTTCGATGTATTCCAATTAGAAATTGATTGATTAAAAGATTTAGCATTAAAAAACATAAATGACATATTTTTTACAGATGATTTGTCATATGCAAGCCAATTATTTAAAGGTTTGTTAAAATTAATTGCACCAGCGAACATATATGACATATCTTCGACTGAAGATACATCCCAAGAATTAATTGGTTGATTAAATTCTCTAGCTTCTATAAACATACCACTCATATTTTTAACTAATGAAACATTCCATAAATTAATTTTTTGATTAAAATTTATTGCTTTTCTAAACATTTGACTCATATTTTTTACTGATGAAACATCCCATGAATTAATTGGTTTATCAAATTCTGTTGCATCACAAAACATATCACTCATATCTTTTACTTTAGATACATCCCATTTAGATATATCTTCATTAAATTCATTTTTTTGTTTAAATAATCCCTTCATAATAGTGACATTAGATACATCCCAATTACTAATATTTCCATATTTATTTAGTGCACGATTTTTATCAATACACCATAAATTCACTGCTTCTACTATTGTTTTATTATTCATTATTATATTAATATGTTAGTTACATAATCTATCTATCTTTAATATTTATTTTTTCAAATTTTTTAAATTAACTAAATTTTTAATTATTTTATAATTATTATAAAATAATTAATTTAAAATAATAATTTATATAAAAAATCTAAATCTTAAAAGAACTAGGTTGTTCATTATAAATATCTGTTTCAACCTTAATTCTAGGTAAAATATTAATTGATTTCAATTCTTGAACTAATAATTTAAATGCATAAGACATTTCTACTTTATGTGTTGAATAAGATTCATCTCTACTACTACACATTTGACAAGTATAAATATCTTTATCTGGTTTTTTACTAGCAAATAAACCGCAATTGCTACATACGTAAACATATGTTTTATCAGATTTATCAACTAATGTTTCCTTTAAGAATTGACCCATACCGTGTCCTATCATACAATTATGTGCAACAATACCATTTGCTAAAAATGAATGAATTTTATCAACTTCAATATCGTAAACTAAATGCTTCCCAACTGGGCGTATATCAATCACTTCTAAATTCATTGTAGGTAACCCTCC
>Ga0163109_10000820_pt1 | contig 24584 bp, 22 predicted proteins | sample CRUFie1St13metaG_FD_108704 | JGI IMG/M metagenome (GOLD analysis project Ga0163109, IMG submission 108704) | Marine microbial communities from the Costa Rica Dome - CRUD Field 142mm St13 metaG | ecosystem: Environmental > Aquatic > Marine > Oceanic > Photic zone | place: Costa Rica: the Eastern... | reverse complement strand
TCCACGATCGATCAGTCGTGCGGCAAGATCCAACATCCCCTCTACATGCTCTGTCGCCTGTGGCTCGATTGAGGGATCGAGATTGTTCAGGGCCGCCATGTCTTGGCGAAACTTGTCAGTGAACTCCTGAGTTAGCGTCATGATATCGGTGCCACGCTCACGTGCTGCAACAATAATCTTGTCGTCTATGTCCGTAATGTTACGGGCATAAGTCACCTTAGGATACAACGCTTGCAGCACCCGAAATAACGTATCGAAAACCACTACCGGCCGCGCGTTTCCAATGTGGACGAGGTTATAGACCGTGGGACCGCAGACGTACATTCGGATGTGGTGAGGATCGATGGCTTTGAAGACGGATTTTCCTCCGCCTGCGCTGTTAGTGAGGAGTAGTTCAGTCATTACTAATCCGCGTATCACGCAGCCCAATAACTCTATTAAACACAGGCTTCCCGCCAGTATGGTCAAACCTATCAGCCACAAAGTAGCCCACACGTTCAAATTGGAACCGATCCTCAGGATCTGCCGAGGCGAGGGATGCTTCAATAATCGCTTGGCCGACAACAAGCGACGCCGGATTGATCACATCATCCATATTGTCTGCTGTTGATGGATCTTCCACGGTGAAAAGACGATCGTAGCTTCTAATTTCTGCGAGAATTCCTGTCGTAGCATCGACCCAATGAATGACGCCCTTAGCCTTCACACCATCATCTGGGTCTTCACCTAGAGTCTGAGGTACTATCGATGCATAAACCGTGGTCACCTCGCCGTCAGCATCGACATCGCATCGATCTGCTTCGATGACGTAACTACCACGCAAACGGACCCGCTTCCCTAAAACCAGTCGTTTGAATTTCTTATTAGCCTCCTGTCGGAAGTCATCTTTATCAATCCAGATCTTAGGTCCAAAGTGAACCTCGCGCTTACCCAAAGTGTTATCTGCAGGGTGATTTGCCAACATCAATACCTCAGGCGCTTCGAGGTTGCTGATCTGAAGCTTGATTGGGTTCAATACAGCCATGGCACGTGGCGCGGTCACATTGAGATCATTGCGGACCGCACTTTCGAGCATAGCAACATCGACCACACCATCAGAACGTGATGTTCCTACCTCCTCGCAAAAATGCCGCAACGCCGACGGTGTGTAGCCGCGCCGACGCATCCCGGCAATGGTTGGCATGCGAGGATCATCCCAGCCGCTGACGACACCCGAATCAACGAGAAGCTTCAGCTTTCGCTTACTGGTGACCGTAAAGTTGACGTTCAAGCGGGCAAATTCGTATTGCCGTGGTCTGGAGGGCACCGGTAGATTGTCAATAAACCAGTCATACAGTGGCTTATGATCCTCAAACTCAAGCGTACATATAGAATGCGAAATGCCTTCAATCGCATCTTCCTGTCCGTGCGCAAAATCATAAGTGGGATAGATAACCCACTCATCGCCCGTTTGGTGATGCGCTACTCGGCGTATTCGATAAAGCGTTGGATCCCGTAAGTTGATGTTCGGAGATGCTGTATCAATTTTGGCGCGCAGTACCCGCGAGCCATCCTCAAACTCACCCGCTTTCATTGCAGCGAAAAGAGCATGATTCTCGGCGATCGACCGATTCCTGTACGGGCTATTTTTACCCGGTGATGTCAATGTGCCTCGGTAGTCACGTGCCTCGTCTGCGCTCAAGTCACAAACGTAAGCCTTGCCTTCATCTATGAGGTGAAGAGCCCACTCAAAAAACTGCTGGAAATAACTTGATGCATAACGTGCCTCACCGTCCCACTCGTAGCCCAGCCATTTCACGTCCGCCTTAATGGCATCAATGAAGACTTGGCTCTCCTTTTCGGGGTTGGTGTCATCAAAGCGCAGATTACAAACCCCACCATACTGCTCGGCCAGTCCAAAATTAACGGTAATCGACTTTGCGTGGCCAATATGTAAGAAACCGTTGGGCTCGGGCGGAAAACGAGTTACGACTCTATCCACAACCCCAGCGTCCAGATCACTCTGAATTTGAGTCCGTAGAAAGTTACTGCGAGGTTCTGTGTCCATTCGACGCCCTTGATATACAGATGCGAGTTTACCAAGCGAAACCGGTCACGTCAGTTTCCAACAACGGTGACAGCCTGGTAGTAATTTACTCGAATGCACAAGGCTGACCTTGTATCATTCCCTCTTTCTCACTAAAGGCAGTATTAACCATGGCGATGACTCGCGTATTAATGAAAACGCTTCTCGGCGATATGACTTTGGAGCTGGATGCCGATAAAGCGCCAGTCACCGTCGCAAATTTCGTCGAGTACGCTCAAAGCGGGCACTACGACGGCACTATATTCCATCGAGTGATTAACAACTTTATGTTGCAAGGCGGTGGTTTTGATACCGACATGCATCAGAAAGGCACTAACGCGCCCATTCAAAATGAAGCCAATAATGGCTTGAAGAACGACCGCGGCACCATCGCCATGGCCCGTACAATGGATCCTCACTCTGCGACCGCGCAATTTTTTATCAATGTCTCAGACAATGACTTCTTGAACTTCTCAGGTGAGAACATGCAGGGCTGGGGCTATGCGGTATTTGGTCGCGTCATTGAGGGCGAGGAGGTACTTGACAAGATCCGCGTTGTCCCAACCGGCAGTCAGGCAGGTCACCAAGACGTACCTAATGACCCTATCGTGATCGAATCTGTCACGGTGCTGTCCGACTAAGCATGACGCAATCCCTGTTCATCAGCGACCTACATTTAAGCGAGGATACGCCACACATCGAACAAGGGTTGAAAACACTCCTAAAACAACAAGGCGATATCGATCGCCTTTTTTTATTGGGTGACATCTTCGAAGCATGGATTGGAGATGACGATGACAGCCCATTGGCACTGCGTTTTGCCGAAGCCATGAAACGGATCGCAAATGCTGGCACTCAAATCTACTTTACCCGCGGTAATCGGGATTTCCTCGTTGGCCACAATTATCTGGATCAATTCGGTGCAACGCTACTAAGCGACTCGGTGTGTATAGAGGTTGCTGGTGAATCCACTCTACTGATGCACGGTGACCTACTCTGCTCCGATGACGTCGATTATTTGGCCTTCCGCGCCATCGCCCACAACCGGGAGTGGCAGGCGGAAATTTTGAGCAAGTCACTCGAAGACCGAAGAGCACTGGCAAAACAACTCCGCATAATGAGCAGAGAGGCCGCCAGCAACAAGGCTGAGGACATTATGGACGTGAACAGTAAAACCGTTGGCTCCGTGATGGCCGAACATGGTGTCAAACGACTGATACACGGCCACACTCACAGACCGTTCCGACATTCACTGCGAAGCGCTGAACGAATCGTATTGGGCGACTGGAATGAGACCTGTTGGTGTTTACGTGAAGATGGAACGTCGCTGGAGCTGTTCGAGTTCTCGCTTTAACTAGCTAGTTGCAACTTCTTGGCACGCCGCTGTGAAAGCGTATCTCGGCATCCTCGCTCTCGATGAGCTCCTTTTCCACCGAGCAGAATAAAGCTAAACGCTCCTCCACAACGTTTGCATCCTGTAGCCCTTTTGCCAGGCTGATGTAATCCATAAAATGGCGCGACTCACTTTTCAATAGCGATGTATAGAAGCCTCGCAACGCGTCATCCACATGGGGTGCTAACGCTGCAAACCGTTCGCAGGAGCGGGCCTCAATAAGTGCCCCGATGATAAGCGTGTCCACTAATTTATGTGGATCTTGTTTACGAACCATTTCCCGTAGCGTTTGCGCGTAACGCGATGCCGTTACCGACTCGTAAGAAATACCTCGCTGCGTCATCAGTTTCAGCACTTGCTCAAAATGCCTCAACTCCTCTCGAGCCAGTCGTGACATTTTATTCAGAAGCGGTGTGTTGTCCGTGTAACGATGCATCAGCGACATTGCGGTTGCCGCCGCCTTCTTCTCACAATTCGCGTGATCAATCATCAGTACTGGCAAAGACTTTACCGCCGCCGATAACCACGCTTCGGGCGTCCGGCATGGCAAAAAATCAAAAACGGCCGTCAAATCTACTGTCGACGGCATAGCTTAGCGCGGCGCTTCTTCGAAGAGATCGGGTGTTGCGAGATAACGATCGTAGTGGGCTGTCGACAACACCCAGAAATCCTCGTCGATTTTATCACGTAGCTCAATAAGACTCAGATCGGCCCACGATGAATGCACTCGGAATCCATATTTACAAGGATCGCTAATCTGGCTCGCACCTGCCTTGAGTAGTTGGAATAGCCAGCAGTATTCATCATGCTCGTCGTTGTATCTCACCAGTTGCGTATCAAGCTGCCATTTCAGTAGCCCACGATCTATGACCGTGCATTTATGAGCGCAGGCCTGCGACAAAAATTGCGACAGTCGTTGATCAACAAATCGCTTTTCGTCCTGCGAGTAGCCGTTCCAGTTGATAACCTCGTGGCTAAATCGCTTGCAACCCCGACACACGCTGTCACCAATACCGGTTGAGCAGACGCCAATGCAAGGCGTCTTGATCGGCTTGCGGTTCGTTTGTGGTGGGTTATCCGTCGACATGATGCAAAAGTCTAGGATAAACACCGCGTGAATGCACAGAATTGATCGAATCGCTGTCGACAGACCTGGTCACAAGCTATAATTTGCGCGCCGAAGAGCAAGGTGCCCTTTCAAAGTGGGCGCCCTCACAAATTCTGGGGAAGAGGAAATTTCAGTGCTTGAAGCTTATCGTGACCATGTAGCCGACCGAGCGGCCATGAATATCCCACCAAAACCACTATCGCCGCAGCAGGTCGCAGACCTAGTGGAGCTGCTAAAGGCGCCGCCGGCGGGCGAAGAGGACTATCTTGTAGATCTTATTTCTAACAGGGTTCCACCTGGTGTTGATGAAGCCGCTTATGTCAAAGCCGCGTTCTTGTCGGATGTAGCCCTAGGTAATGTTGACTGCCCTTTGATTGATAAAGTGACTGCCGTCGATCTGTTGGGTGACATGCACGGCGGTTACAACATCGAGACCTTGATAGAGCTGCTAAGCGACAGTGAACTAGGCGGACAGGCAGCAATGAAACTCAAGCACACCTTGCTTATGTTTGACAGGTTCTACGATGTTGCGGCACTCGCAAAGGACGGTAATGCCAACGCGGCATCGGTTATGCAATCATGGGCTGACGCCGAATGGTTCACAAAGCGGGATGTATTACCCGACTCACTCAAAATGGTCGTATTCAAGGTCACTGGCGAGACTAATACAGACGACTTGTCACCGGCACCTGACGCCTGGTCACGACCAGATATCCCACTCCACGCACGCGCCATGTACAAGATGACGCGCGACGGACTCGAGCCAGAAGAACACGGCCAAGTGGGGCCCATGGCCCAAATCGAAGCAGTCAAAGCCACTGGCTTGCCTGTTGCATTCGTGGGTGATGTGGTGGGAACAGGCTCGTCCAGAAAGTCCGCCGCGAACAGCGTCTTATGGTATTTCGGTCAGCCCGTCACAGGTGTCCCTAACAAGCAAATGGGGGGTGTATGCATTGGAGGTAAAATTGCCCCGATTTTCTATAACACTATGGAAGATGCCGGTGCCCTAGTCTTCGAGGCATCCGTCGAGAAGATGGGCATGGGTGATATCATCGATATCCGCGTCTATGACGGAAAGGTTCTTAACGAGGCTGGCGATGTCATCTCTGAGTTTGAACTGCGCTCGGATGTACTACTTGACGAGGTTCGTGCGGGTGGTCGGATTAATCTAATTATCGGCCGCGGCCTGACCACTAAGGCGCGAGAAGCTCTGGGCTTGGGCGAGAGCAGCCTCTTTAGAAAGCCGGATATGCCTGAAGAGACAAATGCCGGTTTCACCCTTGCACAAAAGATGGTGGGTCGCGCCTGTGGTGTCGATGGTATTCGACCGGGTACCTACTGCGAGCCCAAAATGACCACGGTGGGGTCTCAGGATACTACGGGACCTATGACACGAGACGAACTACAGGATCTCGCGTGTCTAGGTTTCTCGGCGGATCTCACCATGCAGTCCTTCTGTCACACTGCGGCCTATCCAAAGCCTGTTGATATAGAAACACAGCACTCGCTGCCCGACTTTATCCGGAACCGGGGCGGCGTATCACTGCGACCAGGCGATGGAATTATTCACAGCTGGTTGAACCGCATGCTGCTGCCTGACACGGTTGGCACTGGCGGAGACTCGCACACGCGATTTCCCCTCGGCATTTCCTTCCCCGCGGGATCGGGTCTCGTAGCCTTTGCCGCAGCAACCGGTGTCATGCCGCTGGACATGCCAGAGTCTGTGCTTGTTCGCTTTAAGGGCGAGATGCAGCCGGGGATCACCTTGCGGGATCTGGTGCATGCGATTCCTTACTATGCTATCCAAGAAGGTCTGCTGACCGTCGAGAAAAAAGGCAAAAAGAACATCTTCTCCGGTCGTATTCTTGAAATTGAGGGAGTTGAAGAGTTAACTGTTGAGCAGGCCTTTGAACTTTCGGATGCGTCCGCTGAGCGCTCAGCTGCTGGTTGTACCGTCAAGCTATCCGAATCGACGATCGGCAGGTATCTGAAGTCAAATATTGTCCTGTTGCGTTCGATGATTGCCGAGGGTTATGGCGATCCGCGCACACTGGAGCGCCGGGTTCAAAATATGGAGAAGTGGCTCGAGAACCCCGAGTTACTTGAGGCCGATACAGATGCCGAATACGCGGCCATCATTGAAATCGACCTCACCGAGGTTACTGAGCCTGTCGTTTGTGCCCCTAATGACCCTGATGATGCACGGCTACTTAGTCAGGTGGCAGGCGACCAGGTCGACGAGGTCTTTATCGGCAGCTGTATGACCAACATCGGTCACTTCAGAGCCACGGGGAAACTACTTGACCAGCACACAGGCGGTGTCGCAGCACGAATGTGGATCTGTCCGCCCACCCGAATGGATGAATATCAACTCATGGACGAGGGGTATTACGCCATCTTCGGACGCGCAGGTGCCCGGACCGAAATGCCAGGGTGCTCGTTGTGTATGGGCAACCAGGCGCGTGTGGCGCCAAGATCGACTGTTTTATCGACCTCGACGAGAAATTTCCCTAATCGACTAGGGGAAGGCGCAAATGTCTATCTTACGTCAGCTGAGCTCGCTGCTGTGGGCGCCATTCTAGGGCGCCTTCCAACTCCAGAGGAGTACATGGCCTACGCGGATGAATTGGATTCGATGGCAGGTGAAATTTATCGTTACATGAATTTCAACGAAATCAAGAGTTTCAGAGCCCTAGCCGATGACGGACAGAAAATTGCGGCAACGCTAATTGAAGAAGTAGCCTGATCCGTAATACCTTAAAAAAAAGCAGTCTCCGGGTGCTTATTTACTTACCGAGATTAAAAAGGCGCCCACTGGCCACAGTTGAGAAATGACAGGAAAACCTCGTCGGTAATCACGCTCAATATCTTCAAGGTCTGCGATCAAAACTACGATGCGTATCAGACCCTCGGCACTACCGCCTTGCTGCTTCTGTTTATCGGTTAGGGTACCGCGAGTGCATCTAACCATCACGCTCGCAGAAAAATGTCACCGCAGCCTGCTCAGCCGATTCAAAAACAAAGCTCGATGTTACGAGGTTGGGGGAATGCTATTGCTCGGGGACCGGCGTTAATCCTTCTCAGATAGCCACCGTTTCAAGACCAGCACCTTTTACCTACTCGTCTGATCTCGGCTAACTCCTATTATGCAGACCAACGAGGGCACCGTCAGCACGATCCACCGAGCTATCAGAGCGAGCATCACTCAGTCCCGTTAAATAGGCTTCGTCAATGACGCCAGTTTGATATTGCCCATCAAAGACCGAGAGCTCAAAACCATCCACAAGAGAGTTGCCCTCTCGCGAGCACTCAATTAGATCATCTATCTCCTGATAAATCAGCCAGTCAGCCCCAATGTGCTCGGAGATCTGCTCTATGGTTCTGCCATGAGCCACTAGTTCCGATGCCGTTGGCATATCGATGCCATAGACATTCGGATAGCGGACAGGCGGTGCTGCTGAGGCAAAATAGACCCGTTTTGCGCCCGAATCGCGCGCCATCTGAATGATTTGCTTGCAGGTTGTGCCCCGTACGATCGAATCATCGACTAGGAGCACGGTTTTGCCCTCAAATTCGAGCGGCACAGGATTCAATTTTTGCCGCACTGATTTCCGGCGTTGTGTCTGCCCCGGCATAATAAACGTGCGACCGATGTATCGGTTTTTCATAAAGCCCTCGCGGAACTTTACGCCCAACTCATGGGCTAAAGCCTGGCCAGCAACCCTGCTGGTGTCAGGAATCGGTATCACGACGTCAATGTCATGATCAGAGCGCTCGCGCATAATCTTTTGCGCCAGCCGCTCTCCTTGGCGCATCCGTGTCTTGTAGACAGAAATGCCATCCATCAGTGAGTCAGGACGCGCAAAATAAACATGCTCGAAAATACAAGGTTTTAGCTTGGGCTCAACCGCACACTGTCTTCGAATAAGCTCTCCCATAGCATCAATAAACAGTGCCTCACCGGGGTCCACGTCGCCTATGAGGCGGTAACCTAATACGTCAAGAGCGACACTCTCAGAGGCCAACATATAACTTTTGTGATCGTCGTGAGTCTTGACTCCAACCACCAGGGGCCTAATACCGTTTGGATCTCTAAACGCCACTAAACCGACGTTTGCGATCATCGCGATAGCCGCGTACCCACCTTCACAACGCGTGTGCAGTGTTGTTACCGCGTTAAACACATCTTCTGCTGACGGAATAAGCTTACCCTGGCGCTGCAACTCATGTGCGAAGACGTTCAGCAACACTTCCGAGTCACTATCGGTATTCAGATGGCGCAAGTCGGTTTGATAAAGCTCCTCGGACAAGGCCCCCGAGTTCGTAAGGTTGCCATTGTGTGCCAGGGCAATTCCATAGGGCGAGTTGACGTAGAAGGGCTGAGCCAGGGCGGAACCTGAGCTACCTTGGGTTGGATAACGTGTATGGCCTAAACCAAAATGGCCTGGCAATTGTTGCATGTGATCGGCATTAAAGACGTCTCGAACCAGCCCCTCCCCTTTTCGTTGAAGGAACTGACCCTTGTGGCAGGTCATGATGCCAGCTGCATCTTGGCCGCGATGCTGAAGCATGGTTAGCGCGTCGTAAATATCCGTAGCCACACTGTCATTTGAGGAAATTCCAACTATGCCGCACACTATTCAGGTACCTTCAGCCATGTCATTGGCATCATCTACTGTCTCTTCAAACAATCTATTTGGATCCTTAAAGAATTCTGACTCAAAGCCACTACTCAAGAACGATTCAGTAATTTCGAGATATTCTGCATATACGCTTTCGCCAAAAGTATCTTCCTGCCAATGAGGAGCCGCAGCCCCCATCAAAAGACTCACCACTGATAGTAAAACAACGCCACGGCCGATACCAAAGGCCGCTCCCAGGAGAGAGTTACCGAACTTTGTATGCCCATTTTTCAATCTCGCAGAGAGCCCGGCACCCACCGTAGAAAAAAATACAACAACCGCGGCGAAGACCAAGCCATAGCTGAAAAGATAGAGTAAGGAGTCTTGTGAAAGGTCTATTCCAACAGCAAAGATAATTGGTTCTGCGGAAACTGTGGCAATGAAGTGCGCAAGGATCCAACCAAAAAGCGAAATCGACTCTTTAATAAATCCGCCCTTTAGACCCATCAGGCCCGAAATACTGCAAACAGCTATTATCGCCCAATCTATGAAAGATTCTGGACTAGTAAAAGAGACTATATCCAAATATCTGCTCCCTTAAATTGGCGTAAATCTCACGATAATGCTTTCGACGGAAAAATAGTCGTCGATCGCTGGCTGGATATCAATGAGCCGCTGCTTTTGTAATTTCGGTCCTATCATAACTCTAAATAAGCGCTGATCGTCCAATATTGCTGGTGAAACATACGCCTTGTGACCCTTGTCCCGCAGTAACTGCGAAATTTCCTCAGCCCTTCCTATGTCACTAAAGGTTGCGATCTGAAGGTTCCAGCTAACTGGCAGGCCTTGATCGTCAAACTCTGCTCTCTCCAATGCCGAGGACTGATGCTCTGGCTCCTCATCAGCATCTACGAGAACCGCGTAAGGCGCAGGTGACACGATGTCAATAGGTTGAGCAATCGGCTGCTGACGCTCCGGTTCCTTGGGAAGCGCCGCTTGATCTACTTTATTCAGCACAGGCTGTCGACGCTCTGACACCTCGATTACAGGTTTTGGCGGCATTTCAAAGACGGGGAGCTCAAAGTCATCGGCATTGTCCCGCGTGACAAACACGATTGGCCAGAAGATGACTGCAATCGCAACAAGAACCACAAAGCCGACAAAACGTTGCTTAATCACGATTGACCATCCGATTGCGCTAGACGCATGCATTCAAGCGCTTTCATGCCCTCGCCCACGGTAAAAAACGAGCCGAAAATAAGGAGCCTGCCTCCATCGGCAAGACTTCCCAGTGCGGCTTCAAAGGCCGATTCAAACGTTGGTTTAACGTGTGCCCTTCCAGAAATACACCCTGCAACTACCTCTGGTGACTGCCCGCGTACTCCACCGATACCTGCCGGCAGGTACCACTCATCGATAACTGATTCGACAGCCGCAATCATATCACTGCAATCTTTATCGGACATGACAGCAAAGATGGCCGCAGTCGGTTGCTCTGTTAGCTGAAGATCAAGAAATTTCCTGAGCGCCGACGCGGCATCGGGGTTATGGGCAACGTCAAGAATGATATCGATATTGCCGAGACGCACAGACTCTCGTCGGCCATTGAGCACAACACTCCCCATGGCGGCCGCAACAATATCTCCGTTAATCCCAACGCCAGCAGCCTCCAGTGCTCTTACGCCGGCAGCGGCATTCAAAGGGATAATTCCCGCGGGCAACGACCAGGAAATTGATCCCGCCGCCAAGCTCTCAAATTGAGTTTCGTCGAAGACGTAATCGCGTAGAGCCAATAATTCACAAGCACCGATTCTTTGTAGCTCTCTATAAACCGAGCCAGGCGCTGACGGATCGGCGATGATGCATGGGCGTCCGTAACGTGCGATGCCGCATTTCTCAACAGCGATAGTCTCAATGTCCGTGCCTAACCATTCCTGGTGATCCAGACCGATAGCTGTGACTACTGCCACATCTGCATCGATGATATTAACCGCGTCTAATCTGCCGCCCAACCCGACCTCAAGGAGCTGAAATGCCACCTCAAGCTTTTTAAAAATCCACAGCGCTGCAAGTGTATTGAATTCAAAATAGGTTAATGAAATAGCCAATCGCGCATTCTCGATCGCTTCGAAGGCCTCAACAATAAGTTCATTTGAGACCTCAGACCCATCAACGCGAATGCGTTCGTTATAGCGGATTAGGTGTGGGGATGTAAATGCACCCACACGCATACCACTGGCTCGTAAAATAGCTTCCATAACGCCAACGGTGCTGCCCTTGCCATTGGTACCGGCCACGGTGATGGTAGTAGCGTCTGTATCCAACAGCTCCAGACGCCGCGCTACTTCACCACAACGCGCTAGGCCAAGATCAATCGCGGAAGGGTGTAACTGCTCTAGGCGTTCAAGCCAAGTGGCAAGGTCCAAAAATACCCTCGGCTAAGCTTAGGACGCGAGCTGTGCGTTAGTGAACTTCGCGAGAACCCGACCAAGCGTATCTCGCATCTCAAATCTTGGAATGATCATATCGATAGCACCATGCTCAAGAAGAAACTCACTTCGCTGAAAGCCACGAGGTAACTTTTGCCGAATCGTCTGCTCGATGATATTAGGTCCCGCAAAGCCTGCGCGCGCATCAGGTTCTGCAACATTGATGTCACCTAATAGCGCTAACGAGGCAGATACGCCACCATAAATCGGATCCGTCATTACCGAAACGTAGGGTACGCCGGCGGCCTTCATGCGCTCAATGACGGCTGATGTTTTCGCCATTTGCATCAATGAAATCAGGGCTTCTTGCATGCGCGCGCCACCCGACGCGGCAAAACAAATTAATGGTATACCGTTCTCGAGAGCGACTCCGGCAGCGCGGGTGAACTTTTCGCCCACGGCATACCCCATTGACCCACCATGAAAGTTAAACTCGAAGGCTATTGCGACAACATCCAGACCGTGTAGTGTTCCACGAAATGCAATAATGGCGTCTTTCTCACCCGTGCTCTTCTGCGCAGTGCTCAAGCGGTCTCGGTAGCGTTTTTTATCTTTGAATTTCAGGCGATCAATCGTTTCAAGATCTGCAAACAGCTCAGTGCGTCCGGTGTCATCTAAAAAAAGGTCGAGCCGTCGACGCGCGGTGATACGCATATGATGATCGCACTTAGGGCAAACCTCGGCGTTACGCTCCAGATCGGGTCGATAGAGCACGGCATCGCACTTGACACATTTACGCCACAACCCCTCAGGAATATTCGCCTTTTTATCCCCGTCGGTTTTCCGCACACCTGCGGGAATGATTTTATCGATCCAGCTCATCTTGGCTCCCTGTACATCGCGGTGCGCAGTATACGTCGTTGACAGTTTTAGTTGGAAGTTGCCAAATTTACGCCGTTGCGGATGCTTGAGATCAGTGAATGCGCCCCAGAAATGGCACTATCGTAAGAGCCATCAGTGCCCAGATCGTTAGCTACAAGCTCTACCAGTGCGCTACCGACAACAACTGCATCAGCACATCTCGCTAATGTCGCTGCAGTGTCTGCATCTTTAATACCGAACCCGACAGCAACCGGTAGACTCGTGTGTTGTCGTATAGTTTCTAGATGCGCTTCGACTGCGTCGGTATCGAGGTGTCCTGCCCCCGTAACGCCTTTAAGTGCAACGTAATAGATAAACCCACTGGCTTGAGCTGTAATTGTGGTTATGCGGGCATCACTAGTGGTTGGTGAGATAAGAAAAATATTATCGATTTTCTGCCGCCGCAACTCGGCGTTCATCGCTGTGACCTCTTCGGGAGGCAGATCTACCGTGATCAAGCCGTCAATACCTGCTTCAGCGCAAGCATCTGCCACTGCAGCATATCCTTTGCGCTCGAGCGGATTCGCGTACCCCATCAATACCAAGGGGGTATAAGCGTTTGTTTCCCGAAACTGTTTTACCAGCGAAAGCGTTGAAAGAAGACTAGTACCACCCTCCAATGCACGCTCGTGGCCCTTCTGAATTGTGGGACCCTCGGACATTGGATCCGAAAATGGCACGCCTACCTCAATAATATCTGCACCTGCCTCGACCAGGCTGTGCATCAAGGGCACAGTCAACGCCTCGTCGGGATCTCCCGCCACAAGGTAGGGAATCACGGCCCGGCGATTTTCCGCACGTAGCTGGTCAAACAGGGGGCCAAGACGCGACATTAACTAATCCCAAGGTCAATGCCGTCAATCTCGGCAACAGTGAGGATATCCTTATCACCGCGACCAGAGAGGTTCACGATGATGTGCTGATCCGGCACCATTTCAGCAGCCAGTTTTTCTGCATACGCGAGCGCATGCGCTGTCTCAAGCGCAGGTATGATGCCCTCTACTCTCGTGACACTATGGAATGCAGCTAGCGCTTCTGCGTCGGTGGCATCTACATAGTTGACGCGTCCAATATCCTTGAGCCACGCGTGCTCAGGTCCCACGCCCGGGTAATCAAGACCCGCTGATACCGAATGGGTGTGCATGATCTGACCGTTCTCGTCCTGCATAAGATAGGTGCGATTACCATGCAAAACACCTGGAATACCGGCACTCAGTGGAGCCGCGTGCTCACCGGTCTCAACTCCTTTACCACCAGCTTCAACGCCGTACATCGCAACCTTATTGTCGCTGAGGAATGGGTGGAAAAGACCGATGGCATTTGATCCACCGCCAACGCAAGCAACCAGTGCGTCAGGTAGCTTCCCAGTCATATTTAGCGATTGCACGCGCGCCTCTCGACCAATAACGCTTTGGAAATCTCGTACGAGCATCGGATAAGGGTGAGGGCCGGCGACGGTCCCGATAATGTAGAAGGTATTATCGACGTTAGTCACCCAATCACGTAATGCTTCGTTCATTGCATCTTTAAGGGTTTTAGAACCCGATGTAACAGGAATAACTTCAGCACCCAGTAACTTCATACGGTAGACGTTCAAAGCCTGTCTCTTTATGTCCTCCTCGCCCATGAAAACGTGGCATTCCAAACCTAGGCGAGCTGCAACAGTGGCACTCGCCACACCGTGTTGCCCTGCACCGGTCTCAGCGATAACCCGTTTCTTTCCCATATACTTCGCGAGTAGCGCCTGCCCAATGGTGTTATTCACCTTATGCGCGCCCGTGTGATTCAGATCTTCGCGCTTGAGGTAGATTCTTCCGCCACCAATCTTGTCGGACCAGCGCACTGCTTCATAAAGCGGCGAGGGTCTTCCCACGTAGTGCGTGAGATCAAGGTCGAATTCGCGAAGAAAAGCTGGATCGTCCTTAAGATCGTTATACAAGCTCTCTAGTTCCGCCAATGCGGACATGAGTGTCTCGGCAACAAACTTACCACCATAGATACCGAAGCGTCCGTGCTCATCTGGCACCTGTGCGTAAAGGTCGGGTTTAATATCAATCGTCATAATGCAAGGTCCCTACCAGCTCGCTTCGCGGCGGCAATAAATCGTTCTAACTTGTCGTGATTCTTAACTCTGGGCTGCGATTCAACACCACTGCTGACGTCCACCGCATCTGGTCGCGCTATTTTAATCGCTTTTGCGACATTTTCCGTGTCTAAACCACCTGCAAGGATACGATGTCCAATATTTTTCTGAGGCATTTTCGTCCAATCAAAGGTTTTGCCTGTTCCACCGTGCTCTCCAGGCACGTAGGTATCAAACAGATAAGCTCTGGCATTCGTATGTTCAGCGACCAAGCTCCGCATTCCAATCGTATCCACCACCGGTATGCTTTTGATGTAGGGACGACCGAAACGTTCGCAAAAAGACGATGACTCCTCACCATGAAACTGAATTTGTGACACATCGACCGTTGATAGCACCTTCCAAACCTCGGCTTCCGTCGGATTGACGAACAATGCGTTAATAGACGTATACGGAGGTAGTTGCGCGACGATTTTGGCTGCGCGTCGCTCGTCGATACATCGTGCACTACCTTGGTAAAAAATGAGCCCAATAGCATCGGCACCCGCATCCACGGCCGCGCGCGCATCCTCATTATTAGTAATACCGCAGATTTTTACTTGCACATCGATACCCTTACGGAAGACCGTTGATTGTATCAAACGCTGTGGGACAGAAGCATTGCTGCTCTCGGGCCCGCGGCTATACCACAGTCCTCTGGATAGCCAACCGAAACGAGGTAGAGACCCTCGCTGCTCGCCGTATCGCCTGCCTTCCTTCGATCTTTACTAATAAAAACCTGTTCGAACCAGGTTTGCGTTTTGAGATCTGCCCCAACCAGCATCAGACTTCCAACAATGTTGCGCACCATATGATGTAGAAAGGCATTAGCCTCCAGATCAACAATGACAAAATCGTTTTTGCGACAGACTGAGATGTTAAATAAGTGACGCCAAGGCGTAGTGCTCTGACAGCTGGCCGCTCTGAATGCGCTGAAATCGTGCTCGCCCAGGAGCAGTTGCGCGCATTGATGCATCGCCTCTGCACTCAATGGCCTTTTATACCAGGTCACCAAACCCGAGAGCTGTGCTGATCGAGTTGGTGTGTTGGCGATAATATATTGATAGCGTCGCGAGACAGCACTGAAACGCGCATGGAATTCACTGGAGACAGATCCAGCCCAATGAACTGAAACAGCGTCGGGTAGCTCACTGTTAACGCCCAATACCCAGGACTTCAAACTCCGCCCGACAGGGTCTTCAAAATGAACGATTTGCCCGGATGCGTGAACACCTGTGTCTGTGCGTCCCGAACACCAGGTGCGAATTGGCTGATTACCAATGATACTCAGTGCAGCTTCGAGCGTCTCCTGAACCGTAAGCACATCGTGCTTTGACTGGGCCTGCCAGCCGCTAAATGCCCTTCCGTCGTACTCTACGCGCAGCGCGATTCGAGTGCCTGGATCGATTCTTTTATTCGAAAATTTCATTGAGGTTAGTTTAAGTTGTCTAACAATGACCGGCCAACCGCATAGCGCCTTGTGTTCATAATGACCCAGCGGTCCCCTAACACCAACATGCTAACCGCGATCTGAATAAGTTGTCAGAGGTATTTTTCGATGAGAACTTCAGCAATCTGGATGGAGTTCAGTGCCGCACCTTTGCGAAGATTATCAGACACCACCCAGAGGTTTAGCCCGCGCTCACAACTGATATCAGAGCGAATGCGGCCTACAAACACGGAGTCAGCACCAGCTCCCTCCGAGACCGGTGTTGGATAACCCCCGTCCCGTCGCTCATCAATCACTTCAATGCCAGGTGACGCCTCGAGCAGCACCCTGGCCTGCTCCGCGCTGAATGCCTCGCGCATTTCGATGTGCACGGCCTCAGAATGCCCGTGAAAGACGGGTACGCGAACGCATGTGGGATTCACCAAAATTGAGTCATCCTCTAGAATTTTCTGGGTCTCCCACACCATTTTCATTTCTTCACGCGTGTATCCGTTGTCCTGAAAAGTGTCGATGTGCGGCAGTGCGTTAAACGCGATGCGCTTCGGGTAAACCTTTGCCTCCGCCGGCTTACCGTTCAGGAGGCGTGCCGTCTGGCTTGCCAGCTCTTCGATTGCAGACTTGCCGGTACCGCTGACCGCCTGATATGTGGCAACGTTAATTCGCGTAATGCCTACCGCGTCATGAATTGGCTTCAGCGCAACCAGCATCTGAATGGTCGAGCAGTTCGGATTCGCAATGATATTAGTCTCAGCATAGTTCGCAATGGCATGTGAATTCACTTCGGGTATCACCAGCGGAATGCTGTCATCCCGCCTGAAATGCGAAGTGTTGTCGATGACCACACATCCAGCAGCCGTTGCCTTGGGAGCGAACTCTGCGCTGATTGAGCCGCCCGCAGAGAACAGAGCGATATCCACCTGAGAAAAATCAAAATCAACCAGGTTTTGAATGGTAATTCGCTTACCTTTAAAAGGCAGACTCGTGCCAGCTGACCTCTCAGACGCCAGGAGGTATAAATTTTCAACGCGGAAATTGCGCTTCTCTAATAGCTCAAGCAGGACTTCTCCAACGGCGCCAGTAGCACCAACAATGGCTACGTTGTAAGTTTTCACCAAACTTCTCCAGACATTAAGAAAGACTTGTAATGACGGCTACCACGGCATCGCCCATGGCTTCCGTAGTCGTCGCATCAGCAGCCTTGCTCGCTATGTCGCGAGTACGTAAACCTGCGTTTAATACCTGCTCTACTGCGGCTTCAATAGCATTTGCAGCTGCGCCCTCATCGAGTGAATAGCGCAAAAGCATGGCAGCCGATAGTATGGTCGCCAGGGGGTTTGCCTTGCCCGCACCCGCGATATCAGGCGCAGAACCATGGACCGGTTCGTAAAGTCCTCGGGATTCCGCGTTTAGTGAAGCCGATGGCAACATCCCGATAGACCCGGTCAGCATAGCAGCCGTATCGGACAAAATATCGCCGAACAGATTACCGGTTAACATCACGTCAAACTGCTTCGGTTCACGCACCAATTGCATAGCGGCATTGTCGACGTACATGTGGCTCAACTCGATATCCGGGAAGTCTGCGGATACCTCGGTTACGACGTCGCGCCAAAGCATGGTCACTTCCAACACATTGGCCTTGTCCACGGAACATAGTCGACCCTTTCGTTTTTGGGCAAACTGGAAGGCTAATTTAGCGATACGACCGATTTCGGTCTCATCATAGATATCCGTGTTAACACCAGTCCTAACACCTTCGACTGAGGTTTCCACGCCTCGTGGCTCACCGAAATAAATCCCTCCAGTGAGCTCTCTGACAATGAGCAGATTGAGACCCGCGACAAGATCGGGCTTAAGGCTTGAGGCATCTGCAAGCTGCGGATACAACATGGCAGGACGCAGGTTACAAAAGAGGTCCAAGTCTGACCGGATCGCCAGCAAACCTCGCTCAGGCCTCTCACCTGCGGGCAGCGTATCCCACTTCGGACCGCCAACAGCGCCCAGGAGAATCGCATCGGCCTGTCTAGCAAGTAACCTAGTAGCCTCCGGATAAGGGTCTCCGTGTCGGTCGATTGCCACGCCACCGAGGTCTGCCGAGTCGAATATTAGGTCCAGATCAAAGACATCGGCAGTTGCGTCTAGAACGCGCTTTGCCTGCTCTACTACTTCTGGGCCGATCCCATCTCCAGGCAGCAATAAAACACGGTGTGCCATCAGAGGTTCACCTCGTTAAATAACCAAGGCTGAGTTCGTTGATGGCTTTGCTCGAAGGCGGTAATGGCGTCTTCACGCTGCAACGTAATCCCAATGTCGTCCAACCCTTCGAGTAAACAGTTCCGTCTAAAAGGGTCGACTGTGAAGTTGACCTGGGCACCATCTGGCAGGGTTACTTGTTGACTAGTAAGATCTACGGTCAGGTTTACCACGTCGCCGTCTGCGGATTGTTGAAACAGGCTATCCACGACAGCTTCATCCAACTCGAGCGGTAGCAAGCCACTTTTAAACGCGTTGTTCTTAAAGATGTCAGCGAAACTCGGCGCGATGACACACCGAATCCCAAACTGGACGAGCGCCCAAACAGCATGCTCTCTGCTTGACCCACAACCGAAATTCTCTCGACTGAGGAGAATGGATGCGCCCGCATACTTCGGCGCATTGAGCGAAAACTCGGGATTGGGCTGGCGAACTGCGCTAGGCGCAGCCTGGTCAAATGGATCTAGATACCGGAGCTCATCGAACAGATTGGGACCAAAACCTGTCCGTTTAATAGATTTCAGAAACTGCTTTGGGATGATCAGGTCAGTGTCAACATTAGCACGATCTAGTGGGACGACCAGTCCACTGTGAACTCTAAACGCCTCCATTAGAGGGTCTCCAAGTGCGCTGGATGGGTAAATCGACCGGTGACTGCTGCCGCAGCTGCCATGGCAGGGCTTACTAGATGGGTACGACCACCAAACCCCTGTCGACCCTCAAAGTTTCGATTCGAGGTGGAGGCACACCGCTTGCCTGATTCAACCTTGTCTGCATTCATCGCCAAACACATCGAACAACCTGGCGCACGCCACTCCATCCCTGCATTCTTGAATACCTTGTCAAGGCCCTCGGCTTCAGCTTGCGCCTTCACCAAGCCCGAGCCTGGGACGACAAGCACACGCTCTACATTATCGGCCTTCTGATGGCCGCGAATAACGGCTGCCGCTGCACGCATATCTTCAATACGCCCATTCGTACATGACCCGATAAAAACCATATCAACAGAAATGTCGGTCAGTTTCATTCCCTGTTCAAGACCCATGTAGCCCAAAGCACGCTCGAGCGACTTCTTACCCGTCTCATCACACATTTCTTCAATGGTGGGGACTGTGCCTTCTATTGAAGTCACCATCTCAGGCGACGTACCCCAGGTGACCTGGGGTTCTATGGCTGAGGCGTCCATAATAAGTTCACGATCGAAGACGGCATCAGCATCGCTGTGCAGTGTCCGCCAATATTCCTCCGCCATCTCCCACTGCTCACCGATTGGTGCCATTGGTCGGCTTTTAACGTAGTCCAGGGTAACTCGGTCGACAGCGACCATGCCCGCACGCGCACCTGCTTCTATCGCCATATTGCAAAGGGTCATTCGCCCCTCCATCGAGAGAGATCTTACGGCTGAACCTGCGAATTCCAGCGCGCAACCCGTCGCTCCCGCCGTACCAATCTTTCCTATTACCGCAAGAGCAAGGTCTTTTGCGGATACACCTGACTGGGCTTCTCCCTCAAGAACCACACGAAAATTATCCATTTTTTTGGTCAGCAAGCACTGTGTTGCCAACACGTGCTCAACTTCTGACGTACCAATACCGTGTGCGAGTGCACCAAATGCGCCATGAGTTGAAGTGTGGGAGTCACCACAAACAATAGTCATCCCGGGCAGTGTTGCACCTTGCTCAGGACCCATGACATGAACAATCCCTTGGCGCTGATCCGCTAAATCGATCAAGGGGATATTGAAATCATTGCAATTGCCATTGAGGGTCTCAAGCTGAATCCTGCTGGTTGCGTCAGCCACACCCGCGTAGCCCCCCAACGCGCGTTCCTTGGGATCGGTCGATACATTGTGATCAGGCACGGCTACGTTTGCGTTCAAGCGACGCGGTGAACGACCGGCTAGGCGCAAGCCCTCAAAAGCCTGCGGAGATGTTACTTCATGGATTAAGTGTCTATCGATGTAAATCAGTGCTGACCCGTCGTCTTGTTGATCCACAAGGTGTGCATCCCACAGCTTATCGTAAAGCGTGCGTCCCATAACGAATTCCCTACTGAGGCCGACAGCGATGATTGGCACTGCGACTGGCATTGTTGATTTGCCTGCGACCAACAATGTCGCCGAACGCGAGTTTAGCATAGATCCCGATTTCTGCGTCCACTCGACAGGCTGTGGATAACTTTGGGGATCAATTCCTGCCATTTGGCGCCAGTGTCCAAAATGCTTTACTCAATTCAAGGGCGTCGATTATATAGGTGATATTTTTAACATATTAATCAGTTATTTATGATCGCACTGCCGATAGGGGTGTCAAAATAGATTTACAAGTAATGCGATATATCTCTAAAGATTATATGGGGACAATTTTTAATTCGCTTCGGAAATACCGCTCTTGTGGGTAAAACGCCAACACTTATGTATGTTCGGCGACTGATCAAAATCTGGGCCCAGAGACTCCCGAGTAATGTCCTCAACACAGTAACGCTCCATCAACGCAGTTACCATTTCAAACCGACGGTTATTGTTGGAAAAGTAGAGCACACCCTCGTCGGACAACCGATCCATCGTCAACGTTATCAGGACCTCATGATCACGTTGTACGTCGAAGTCAGCGCTGATCGACTTCGAATTAGAAAACGTCGGTGGATCCAATAGGATAAGGTCATATACACCCTCTTCCTCTCGTAACCATTTGAGTACATCTCCCTTTACAGCGCGATGTTTTTGATCAGATAAACCATTAATCGCCAGGTTGTCGCGATACCATTCAAGGTAGGTATTGCTGAGATCAACACTCGTGGAATATCGAGCACCTCCCAGGCCAGCGTGAACACTAGCGACTCCCGTGTAACAAAAAAGATTTAGAAATCGCTTACCTGCGGCTTCTTCTCGAATGCGAGCTCGAATCGGCCGGTGATCTAGGAAGAGGCCAGTATCGAGATAATCAAAGAGATTGATCCACAATTTAGCGCCTAGCTCGTTGACTAAGCGTCTTTCATTTCGAGTAGACACGCGTTCGTATTGCTGGAGGCCCCGCTGTTTAGTGCGACGTTTGACTGCGATCTCCGAGCGATCCTCAACGTTAAAGACTACCTGAACCGCGTCCAGTACCTCGTCAAAACGTCGGTTGGCGTCAACTTCCTTGACCGATTTCGGGGGCGCATATTCAGCCAAATGAATATCGGCACCATAAACGTCGATAGCGACGGCGTACTCAGGCATATCCGCGTCATAAACACGAAAGCACTCTGCCCCGCTGGCTTGTCGCCACTTGGCGAGCTTTTTTAGGTTCTTTTGAAGACGGTTTGCCACCATTTGCCCTCCTGCCGAGAGTACTGGCTGCGAGCACTCTTCCGTCTCAGGAGCTAATGGTGAATCTTTGATTCGCAGTTTATTGTGATCGCCCAACGAAAACAAAAAGAGCACAATGTCCAAAGGCCCACTCTTCATCTTGTAATTCTTATGACTTCGCAGACCTGTAGCCCGCGCATGCGCGGCGTCAGCTGCGATCACTGACGCATCCCATCCACCAAATTCCGCGTCCATTACCTGGCCCAGCGCGGCATATAAATGTGCCGCTGCCGACGGCGTACTTAGTCGCTCACCCCATGGCGGATTGACGACCAATAACCCTCTGTCCATCTTCTGATGTGTGGGCTTGGCAATATCCGATAGCTGCCTGAGGCGGACGCGAACAAAAGATCCCAGTTGCATTCGTCGGGCATTTTCCTCGGCTCGGCGGACAGCGGCTAAATCTCCGTCGTAACCTCTGATTTCAACCCCGTATGGCAGTGACAAGCGCGCATTGCCCTTGGCCTCCGCAAGGATGGCTTGCCACTGATCGACCCGATGGCCGACCCACCCCATAAAACCATACCGCTCTCGATTGAGCCCCGGGGCTATATTTAAAGCGATCATTGCCGCCTCAATTAGAAGCGTTCCCGATCCACACATGGGATCAATCAGACTCTCTCCGCGCGCTGCGCGCTCAGCCCATCCGCAACGCAAAAGTATCGCAGCGGCAAGATTCTCCTTCAGCGGGGCTTTCCCACCATCAAGCCTGTAGCCGCGCCGATGAAGGCTATCGCCGGACAAATCGATACTAAGCGCCAGCTTGCCCTTGTTAAGCTGCGCAACGACACGCAGATCAGGCCGCTTTGTATCAACTGACGGACGCTGACCCTGGTGATCTCGAAAGAAATCGACTATCCCATCTTTTATTTTCAACGCACCAAAATGGGTATTCTTAATGAAGTTTGTCTGCCCGCGAAACTCAACAGCAAAGCGAGTTCGTGGTGTCATATGGTTAGACCAACGGACGCCCCGGGCCGCCGCATATACATCGTCCGTACTCGCCACGGCCGTATCTGAAAGCTTTAGAAGTATTCGATTTGCCAGACGACTCCACAGGCAAGCCCGATAAGCAACCGCGAGTGTCCCGCTGAAAAATACTCCCGCTGGTGTCTCTCTCACCGTTTGAGCTCCCAGCTCAGTCAGCTCGTCGACTAGCAAGGTTCCCAACCCCACGGGGCAGGTGGCGAGAAATGACAATGGATTTGTCATAAGGTCGACTCTAGATTGTTAATTTGCCGCAGGATGGCGCGCCAATCTTGATACTGTTGCTCTAGCGTTCCCGCGAGTTTAAACACTTGCTCGTTTACATAAACCGCAGTCGCACGCGCTTCATTTTCTAACTCCAAAACCAATTCAAAGAGCTCCTGCTCATGAACCTTTAGTGATCGATGCGCTGCATACACAGCTTGTAACCGGGTAAACGTGGATCCGTTTCGCAATGTCTCTGCACTTACACCGCGCTCGCGACGAAGGTCCAACCAATCCAGCTGTTCCTTACTCGCCCTCATCCAGAGGTAGTAGGCACCGCTGACCTCCCGAGAGACATTGGCTAGCTGTTCATCGATCGTATCCACAAACAAGAGTTCATAGTCTTGCAACCGATGCAGTCGAATAAGCATGGGATCGTCTCGACTCGGCTCACGTCGAATTGTGAAAAGGTCCGCCTCTTGAGCCAAATAATCAGGAAAGGATTCTGGAACCAATTCGCTCGCATAGCGTAATGATGACAGCCTTCGTAAATACGACTCCTGATACGACAATGGAGACAGTGAATCCGCGATATCATTGACCACTGTGGCATAAAGATCTGCAAATGGATCGCGCTTCTCGTTCGTATAATCCTCCTCGACCGATATGTCATGATATTTAGCAGACAAGATCGTCTCACCGGTAACAGCGCGAGTAATAGCCTCAACAACAAGTTCACGTCCATCAGATTCCAGAATCGACAACTGCACGCTCAGCTGCGGTATCACCGACGGCTCCGGGAACAGCCGAACTACCCCCCAATTGTCGTTACTTTCAAACTCGCCCCTTAGACGCTGCCCGATCAAAAGAGCTTCGGTCTCCCTGAAGGCAGCTTCCATGTGTGTGCCGCTGTTATTGAGCACCTTGGTTTTGACCGAGATACCCACATCCAGCCGCATTGGGGGTGCGACAATCAAGCGGACAGATTGCTGTGAGACCCTTATCTGGTCATCAGAGGTGAGCGCGGCAGATGCCATCTGCGATAGTAAGGTAGTGAGAGCTAACAATAAAAAATTAAGTCGCATAAACCACCATTTTTTTCTGGGTATCGCCATCATTGCCGCGTCGAGCACACCTTTCCCCGTGTCAATGTCCGCTCACATCGGTACCCCAAAGCCTCCAAACTGTAGGGCGTAAAGTACTGATTGACAACGAGGGGAAATCGCGTTGCGGAGGTCTCTACTGAGGTGACCATCAACAACATTTCTGTCTTAACAGACAGTGACAGACGGTGTGTCACGTCCAAACCCTCCTCCAGCTCCAGTACAAAGAACAATTGATCCCCATCCCAGCCACAGCGCTGTATACCAAGTGTATCTACCGTGATGCTCAAACCTGATCCGTCATACTCGCATACGAGCGCAAAGCTCTTATCTCGTTTAACCCGGATACGCGCATCGTTCTGAATGACCTCCAACAGGAGTGGCTCGGTAATGATCTCCGCCAAGCGAGCCAATGTGACTAAATCGCTTTGATTGGGCAACGGGCTTCCCGCATAACCTCGCCCTTCCTCAGCGAGTCTGGCGCGACGGTCTGCTTCTCTCTGCACCCGGCGCGCCATCGAGCTTAGTTGAGCTTGTAAATTGTCGCTGCGAGCGAAGTCAATTTCCCAGTGACCCGT
>Ga0163109_10000819_pt1 | contig 24596 bp, 26 predicted proteins | sample CRUFie1St13metaG_FD_108704 | JGI IMG/M metagenome (GOLD analysis project Ga0163109, IMG submission 108704) | Marine microbial communities from the Costa Rica Dome - CRUD Field 142mm St13 metaG | ecosystem: Environmental > Aquatic > Marine > Oceanic > Photic zone | place: Costa Rica: the Eastern... | reverse complement strand
TCACACGATGAGTTGATGAGAATCGAGAAAAAAATGTTGGAACAAGTGCGAGAAGAAGGAGTAACGAAAACATATTCACCAAAAAGAATAAAATCTGGTGATTTATCTTATAAAGAGAGACAAAAAAAAAGGGAAAGAGATAATAAGCTTGATGATGATGATATCTTCGGTTATTACAGCGGCAGTGATAGTGACGGTGATAGTGACGTATCTTTACCGTCTCCGCCGAAAAGGGGGAGAATAAATCATACATCAGGACCTAAGGGTTTCGCGGTTAGAGGAAATTTATTTGATGGTGGAAAGAAAAAGAGACGTAGAACTAAAAAGAAAAGAAGACGTAAAAGAAAAAGTACAAAGAAGAAAAAGAAAATAAAAAGAAAACGTACAAAGAAAAAGCGTAGAAGACGTCGTTAAAAATCGACAAATTCGTGTTTATGTATATATTTAGATGATATGATAGCACCTATCATACCAAACAAAACTAAATCCCTCCAATCCTGAGGCTCATATATCATGCTACCCAAGTATGTAGATGCTGTAGTGCTTACACCTATGACACTTGAAATAACAAATTTATTTAAAAGATACCTTGACATATACTATTAGTTAATACAATTATTTTATATTATTATTTTTTAATATATGGGTAATTACTTGTATGGAAGGGATTTGGAATATGAATGGAACGAACAAAAATATCTTAGAATGGATGATTTTTTAAATCGAAGAGATAAAGTGGATTTAAGAAATGTTATCTCGCATCTGGAAGAACATAGATTATGTAATAAAGTAGGTTCAATGAATAATCATTCTGTGATAAATAAAGGAAGGAATCAGGCATTATTGTATTCGGATAATTTTAAAACAGAAACACAAAAAGAAGCAAATGAATTAGATAACTATTTTGAATATGTTACTATGAATTTATATCCAATATTAATGCCAAAAATAAGAGAAATGTTTAAAGTAATAGGTTTGGAAAAGTTTAGAATATTGAGGATGACGATACATTATATACCACCAGGAGAACCAGAGCAACAAATACATCATGATGGACATCCGTGTGATGATATATTTTATATGAGTATTCCATTACACGATACTACAAAAGATACAGGACAAACAGTAGTGTATAATGATAAATATGTGAAACAGTATAGGAAAGAATTTAAACCTGGTAGTTTAGATTTTTACAATCAAGTAGAAAGTTTTAAAAACATGAAAGATGGAGAGATGAAAGAGAATTTTAGAAAAGCGAGAGATGATAAACCAATGAAATATGGTGATTGTGTATTTTATAGGGATATTACATTTCATCACGGTACAGAAAATAAATCAAAGATAGTAAGAAAATATTTACATTTGTTTTTAGCATCACCGACAACAAGGTGGGTAGATTTTTTTGAAGTAAAGAATAATGGAGTTTTTATGGTAAACTCTTTTCAAGAAATGATAGGACTTAACAGACCACTAAAGTCGATAAGGTAAATTATTATTGAATAATAAGAAAATTATTCAATAATAATTGACTACTGTTTGGGATATTATTATCCATAAGAGATTGCTGTATCCAAACATAAATTATTATTTAACACAACCGTAAACACAGCCTAGTGTGTTCCTTGTCATTGTGTTATTTTTGTGCTGGAATCTTATTTAGTTTATAATCATCGTAGTGATTATTTATAATATAGTTTAAAATGTCTCGACTTGCGCAAGTCACGGCGATTTCACCTCAGTTTGGTAGTATTAAACTTCAAGGGAGCTACCTATGAATAAACTACTACCGTTACAAATAAAACTATATTATTCTTAACGCAACCACCGCGCCACTGAGATAGGGGTGTGATGTTAGTCTTCATCACAACGTTAAGTTATTTTGCCTCCACATATTGACTAATATCCAACAGCTCATACCCTGAATCCGACATCTACATACCCTTTTCTTAATTATGCTTCATTGGCTATACCCCTCATTAATGCTTACACGTAGGTAGCTTTAGGGTATTTTATTATTTAAGATAAAATAATTGAATTTATGTTGCTGTAATGATTCCGTGTGATCGCCATCCATATGCTTCATCACAAATGTATATGTGTTATATTCTTTATATTATTTTTTTAATATTAAATATAATGTCTGAGAAAGAAGTAGAAATTAGAGAAGCCGAACCAGTAAAAGAGAAAAAAACCCTTGAAAGAAGAAGTGCTCGTTCTGAAATTATTTTAGTAGAGTTAAAATCAGTTGCGGATACAACATCTCCAGTAAAAGCAGAGGATGTGAAAGAAATGGGAAAGAAGATTATTTCAATGTTTCCAAATGGAATACAATTAGATAACTTAGTAGAAGCTACAATTATTACATTAAAAGAAGTTTCAAAAATATATAAATTGAAAGCAGAACATAAAATAGATTTAATAGTTGATATATTATCATATGTTATTGATAATACTGATGCGGGTGCTTTAGAAGTATTGGATCCAATATTAAAAAAGATGATTCCAGGATTAATAGATAAAATATTATTGGTTGACAATGGTCAATTAGTAATAAATAAAAAAACATTCAAAGAAAAATGTCTTTGCTGTTTTAAATCGTAAATCGACTAACCAATTAATAAATTAATTTAAATACTTAGCAATATTTTAATTAATGAATAAATGCTTTGACAACAAAGTGATACCAAATGATAATATAGGATTTTGCGATTGTTGTTATAGTGAAAATGTTGAGATAGAAATTTGTCCATCAAATAATAAATGCGAATATGCTATTTGTAAGAAATGTATTAATAATATTGAAAAAAAAACAAAATCAAATAAATGTCCTGCTTGTCGTGAAGAAATAATTACAATTAAAAATATAAACCTTGAAGAACCAGAAAATAATGAAAATAATATTAGTAGAATTTGGACTTTTTATTTATGCTGTTGTGAATTTGGATTTGTTGGGCGTGAGCCAAGAACATGTTATGATAATCTTATAATATGGTCCAGTTGTTTCAATATGATATGTTGTTGTTTATACAACCAATTGAAAAAAAATAATGATAATAGGATTGCGGCAATATGTAGTTTTTTAATTCATATAGTAACAATTATGATAGGTAGAGTTATTCATTACGAATTATATACTGACGATAAAGTATTTTGGTGCGTATGGTATATTTTTATTTTAAAATCAATTATAGGCATAGCTATAGGTATATGTATAACTGTTGTTACTGTTCTTGCGTTAGCTTGTTTTTTTGACTGTTGTTGTAGAGAAGATAATCATTATACAGCATAAGTTGCGGTATATTCTCTGGCGGTGATTTCGTAAACAGCTCTATTATTTTTATATTCGTCGGCGATATGTGGTACAAGTGGGTCATCCGGGTTAGGGTCGTTAAGTAAAGAACATATAGACAATAAAACTTTTGATATTGTTAATGCCGGACTCCATTGATCTTTTAAAATGTCTAAGCATATACCGCCTGAACTATTAATATTTGGGTGATAAATTCTTGTGGTGAATTTGCATTTTGGAGGTTTAAAAGGATAATCTTGTGAAAATAGGATATCGAGATGGAAACTTCCACCTTCATATGGAGTGCCTGTTGGACCAAGTAAAATAGCTTCCCAATGGAATATATCGTCTCCAACTGGACCAGCGCTACAATTAAGAGGAGGGTCAGCAATAAGTTGTTTTAACTCTTTGCTAATTCTGGATGCGGTTCCGTGTGAGCTCATAATTTAAAAAAATATATCACCTTGTTTTTAAATCGATTTTATTTGTGTATAGAAAAAAGATTTCCCAAAGAATATCCCGACATATTAAGTGTCATATCCATAACTTTATTCATTATATTTCTCTCTTCCCATAGTCTTTGTGGAACTGGCCAATACTTAATCAAGAGATTTCTTGTTGTTTCATTCCGTGATACAAAATATTCAAATAATTCCCATATTAATCCTAATATAAATACTAAATGAAATTTTCTTTTAATAAAGATACCAACTATAAACCATCCAAAAAAATGCGCGACACTTGCAAGATCTAATATTTGGTTATTATTCATGTATATATTTGTACAAAGAAAAAAGCTATCTCCTGTCTTCTTTTTTATTTGTTTATCTATTTTTTATTTTTTAAGTAGTTAAGTTTGTGTATGATACTTACCAGGCGCTATTGTCGGTCGCTGGTCGGCCGAAACTATCTAATACTATTTGCTCTTCATCGTCGCTCTCATCGTCGCTATCAACCGCATCGGCCCAACTACCAATGTAAGAGGGAGCAGGACATTGGTTGAAAACCTCATAAGCAGCCCTGTTTAAGGACACGCGCGCATCATATACGTCTTCGTGACACTTTTCTGCTTCGGCTTCAGCATTCTCCTGCTTTTTAGCTGCTAATTTTTCGGCGACAGCCTTTTCACTAAGGTCTGGCTTTTTAGCCCAAGAACCCTTAGCCTTAGCAGGTTTAACAACCTTAGGAAGAGCGATGTTCCATGTTGTGCTTTCATCCTCTTCTTCAACCAACGCGGCGAATGCGTTGTAGCTAATTGCCTTAGGCTTTGTTGATACTATGGAGCGAGGGCGTTGCTGTCTACTAGCCGTCATAACCCAACCGTTAAGGTTTTGAGGAGCATTTTGAACCCTACGACGGAAGTGGTTAGGACCACTTAACCGTTTGCGCGAGTTCTTAGCCTTAAGGACAGGGCAATGAGACTTGGCGTGACCCTTCTTATGGCAATAGCGACAGTCATTGGCAAGGATAGTAGGACATACGACCCTACCATCTTTACCAGGCTTATCCTTAGGATAGTGAGAGGTGAACTCTTTTTGAGTTTTACCAGAATCCTTACAGAATTTACAGAATGGCATGTTGTAGTTGTGTGTAGTTTGAATATGCTTACTTATAGTATTTGTAATCGTGTTGAATGAATAACGAATCATGATTAAATTTAATTCAATTTTTCATGATTCTATACTTTCAATTTTTACCTTGTTTATTTTTTACCTTGTTATTTAGTGTTAGAATTAGGGTTATATGAGACAAGGTAGCTACCATGAAAAATTGATTTGAAAAATAGCATGATGTTATACCATTCTAAATCGCTATAACAAGATTATATACGGAAAAATAACATAGAAATAACATTATGACTACACATCACGGCTTTAAACAAGCACGCATGATTCGATATGACCGTTGGATTCGAAACAATAAACTGAAGTCTATTCCATATCAGCGGAAGGCTGTTGAATGGGCACTTGAGAGAGAACTCCGCGACGAAACTGGTATCAGTGGTGGTATCATCGCTGATGAGATGGGTATGGGTAAGACATTTATGATGTTGGGAACCATTATGGCCAATCCTAATCCTGGCGTTACACTTCTCGTTGTTCCACCAGCATTATTGGACCAATGGCAGTCCATCATTAAACAGCATCTGTCTAATGAACAAGGTTTCCTCATCGTGTATCACGGTACTAAAGCGAAGTCAATCGACTTGTCTCAAGAAGTGTTCAATATATTAGGAACTCGTATTGTATTAACTACATATGGTATGATGGCCAACAGAAAGCCACGTCGTAATCAACGTAGCTACAAGTCTCCTATATGGAGTGTTCAATGGTATAGAACTATTTATGATGAAGCACACCACATGCGTAATCGTAAGTCGAACAACTGGATTGGTGCGAAACTTACCAAGTGTAAAATCCGTTGGTTGCTTACAGGAACTCCTATCCAGAATTATGCTTCTGATGCTTATGCTCTTAGGAGTCTAATTAATCCTACACGAACGCTGGTAGATATGTGCCTTCATAGAGATAAAAAGAGTGTTGGACTTGAACTACCGCCAATCAATACGCACGAAATAGCCGTTAACATTGAATCGCCAGAGAGACTGGCCGAAAGAAGGTTAATCACGCAAATTCATGCACAATTACCATTCGCTGATATTACCATTGATAATGTAGATGAATGGATAGAAATGTTTGAAGGTAAAGGCATCTTTCCATTGCTAACAGCCGCAAGGCAAGTATGTTTATATCCACGTCTGTTAACGGACAAATGGATTAAACTCATTGTCAATGGTCTTATCGATGGTAATATGGAACTACCACTCGTCAATACTCACGCTAAGTTAGACGCTGTTGTTCATACTATTAATAGTAGGGATAGAGCATCACAAAAAATAGTATTCACACATTATCACGGTGAAACGGATAGATTGGAAGCGTTGCTTAAGGATTCGGGTCACAAGGTAGGTAAGATTGATGGTAGGACTAAGGCGAAGGATCGTAAAAACCTACTCAATAGTGGAGATAAACATTTTAATTCATTGGTATTAAATCGTTTATTTAAAGGAAGACAGCTCGACATAAGGAATAAGATTCAAGAGTATTTAGCTACGCCTGATATATTACTCCTACAAATTAAAAGCTGTTGTGAAGGCCTTAACTTACAATCTTATCGTGAAATATATTTCACCAGCCCACACTGGAATCCTGCTATTGAAGACCAGGCTATTGCCAGAGCTCATCGTATAGGGCAAAAAAATACTGTTGAAGTATTTAAGTTTGTAACATCAATGCCAAATGGCGGTTCATCATTAGATGATTACTGTTTACTTATACAACGGTGTAAAAGAGAGTTGATGGAAGATTTGAAATCTAAATGCACCACTCATTTATAAAAAATAAAAAAAATAAAAAATAAAAAAAGAAAGAGGTTATACACACCTTTTTTCTTTGTACATTATTCCAAATAATCCTTCAAAATAAAATTAACATACTCTTCTGCTTCTTTTTGTGTATCAAAATATATAACATAATTATAATCTCTTTTATTCATTGGAAATGAAAAACTATATTTTTTTATATCTGATACCCACTTAAATGTAATCTGCTTTCTATAATCATTTTTATCCATATAAGACCACAAATTATAACGATCGAAATAATTATCTACATAATTTTTATTTAAAACTTGTTTCTCGCTTGACGCATACATATTACCTTTACAAAAAGTATATCTTAATTTCTTTAAACCATTTATGTTATTTCTTCCAGAAGTGACCGTGGTTAGAAGCAAATTGAAGCGTTTTTCTTTGTACCTTTTCATTTTTATATTCAATATCTACATTCATATATAAATGTTTTATATTTACATTAAAAACTTGGCATATCAACAATAAAAAAGAATCACACGAAGAGCATAAATGACCTTGGTTAATATTATTAATATTATAATCTTTGATAGCCTCAAAATGTTCTTTCATTTCTTGTTTTGTTAGTTTTTTACCGTTCCATGTTACATCTTCAATTTCAACATTTTTGTTTTTTAATAGATTGATTAATTGACGACGATTTAAACGATTGTTACACCCAACTACCTGGAAATCACTCGTATCCAGAGCTTGTAAAATTCCATCCCAGAAGCACGTCATGTTTCTGTGTATAATGCTAATATATTAAAAAACACAAATATTTTTATGCTGTGTTTATCGTATTAAAATATTTCAATATTGTTGAATCCATCTGGTAAACTTCTTAACCAGAACACCTTTTTATCTAATTCTCTCCTATTTTTTGGTTTTTGAATCCATACCGAAACATAATCTTCTTTATTTAATGTTCCTCTTGGTTTCGCACCAAAATTACCATAGTAACAATGTGCTACTGGTCCATGTTTATCACATCTAATATTCCAAGTATCAAATATCATTCCGGCAAATAAATGTTGCCATCTCCAATCACTACCTTCACCGACGCCGTGGTTTTTAAATTTATATGTATGGTATTTTTTGAACTGAGCATACAATTCAGCACCTTGTTCAGCTGTAATACCTATAAAGTCTTTATTGTGACGTTTTATATAATTTATCATAGTAAGTAATGGCAGAATATCATTTTGTTCTTTTACAGTAGCTAACAACATTTTCCATTGAGTTGCTGGAAACTGATTTCTATTATCAAGTATAAATCTGTCCAACTTATGTTTTGGAATATAACTGGCAGGTGTCCAATTATCCTCCTGATGTTTAAGCCATTCGTCTGGATATTTTTCACTATAGCATTCGCTACATAAATTATTAAATTTTGGATTTGGAAACCATTTCTGGCATCTGCATTTTATTTCGTATTTATTTCCGCTTCTTAGATTCATGATTATATTTGAAAAACATAATCATAAAAAAACTAATCAATTTTATATATTATCATAACCTTGTATTTAAACTTCTGTATAAAAAATTGGTTTATCGTCGCTTCTATCACCAAAGAAATTATATTTATTTATGCATTTACAACATTTATTATAACAGTTATCCCTTGAATTTCGGTCTCCCAAATAATATGCACAACAAGAGATACCTATTATATATAAAATCATCACAATTACAACTATAACTGTCATATTATGGTCCATTTACTGTAATATTATGACATTTCTTTAATTCCATTTATTAATCCAATTTGATGGTACCTGAAACCACCAAGGCGGTGATGTAAACAACTTCGAAAGCTACAATGAAGATCATGGTTAATTACTTATATAAGATAAGAATTAAATTATTCAATTTTTCATGAGTTTGACCAAATAAATAATAATAACATAATTACTTATATGGTAATTAAAATATTAATAGGATTGATTGTATTTATGGGTATTTATTTTTGTATGTTTCATTTAAATAAATCAGACAATATAGCGGAACCTATGAAAAATAAAAATAAAGATTTTTTACCTTCAGTTAAATTTGCTGGAGCAAAAGAAGGGTATGTATTTAAAATGGACGAACAAGGGTTAGGTTATTATTTAGATAAATAACTATTCTCCAGCCCATCCCTGTTCATCAACATAATAACCAGCATATGCAACGCCGAATATGAATATTACCATCGCAATTTGGAACAACATTTAACTATTACTATAACATAATAGTTAAATCAATTTTACAATTAATTTAAAGCCCCCGGTGGGACTCGAACCCACAACCCCCTGATTAGAAGTCAGATACGCTAGCCATTGCGCCACGGGGGCAAGGTGGAGATTGAAGGAATCGAACCACACATCTCGTGCAAAGCATAAGCACGCACATTACCAAATGCTAAATCCCCAGGTGTTTTACTATAAAATTGAATTATAATAAAAACAAATATTGAACGCAAATACTAAAATAATCATGGGAAATATATGCGCCAGTGAAAGAAATAAAGAATGTTTATATGTGGCTAAAGAACCACATGAAGTAATAAATCAATTTAATGATTGTGTTGTTTATAGAAAAAAACCAGATTCAAAAAAAATATTAAAAAAAAGAAAGAGAAAGTTATTAAGAAGAATAGAAACAATAGATAATCAATTAGAAACCAAAAGTTATGGTTAGTATGCCAGATGAGGGGTTCGAACCCTCGCCTCCGAAGAGACTCGATCTTAAGTCGAGCGCGTTAGACCACTCCGCCAATCGGGCATGTGTTGCTGTCATTTTTTAAACGACGAATTCTCAATGTGGGACTTGAACCCACGACCCTGGGCTCATAAGACCCATGCTCTACCAACTGAGCTAAATGAGATGTGGCAGGGTTCTATACTATACTAACCTTACAAGGTATGTAGGCGTTTATTTTTTAAATTGTTTTTATAATATATATATAAATGTCTGGTTATAAAGAATTAAAAATAGAATGTATAATATGCTTCAATAATATAAATAAAACAAGTGATCTAAGAACTTGTACCACTTGCGGTGGAAACTATCACAAAAAATGTTTGAAAGGTTGGTGGAACAAAAGTCCTAATTTTAAAAATGTATGTCCAACATGTCAAACAAAATCTATTTATGTACAAAGAAAATGGTGCTGTTTTTAATTAAATAATATACATTATTTATAGTATGTATATTATCAACGAAGTATGGGAACTAATAAAAGGATATTTGTTTCACGATATCAAAAAACATGGAAAGCATTTAAAAAATGATAAAAATATTCATACCTACAATAATATATTGAAAACATTACCAAAAATGTATATACCACGTAGGGGACCGCGAATAGTATATAATAGTTTTAAACGGGAATTTAGGATAGTAAAATTTTTATACCATATTTATCATAAAACTTGGAAAAGAAGCAAAACTATTATTGTAATATCGCCATATAAACACTATTATGGTGTAAGTGAAAATATAAATGATGAAATAGTTTTATACGAGTACAATAACTTTAAATAAACTAATTAAATAGAATATTATTATTAGTATTAATGAGTTGTTTTAAAACGATATATGAAAACTTTTCTTTGTTGTGTGCTCATGTTGCTGCTAAAATGAGAGATGATTTGTTGACGGGAACAGAACATAGTTATAAAGTAACCCCACAATGTAATACACCTCAACAACAATTTATTATAGAAAATGCTAAAATAAATGAAATTAGTGATGACGAAAAGAGGGATATAGTATTAGCTGATCCTAAATTCGGTATGTTTTCTTTGTACAAATATCATATTACTCGTGGATATAAAAATGAAATTCTAAAAAAGAAAAATGCTGTTTATTGTTCACATATATTCTCAAATTTGGGATTTTTACCCATAGTAATATTTCTTTCACAATGGGCAATTTATATCGCATTAATAGCCGATCAAATATATAAATATGAGTATGATACTGTATGTCCTCAACAATCAAATTGGATGGAAAAATTAGTTATGTTCGGTGCTGCCGGTATTTATTTCACAAAATCCTTCTTTTTATGGGATAATCTTACCGATAGGACTCGATTAAACAAAATGATTCCTGCTGCTGATACTTGGACAATGTTAGATACTTTCCAAGAGTTTGGTTTTAGTTTATTTACTTATGGTGCTAACATATGGATTATATTTGCTGGACATAATGTTAGTGAAATGGTTTTGGATTGTGTTGCTATGGAATTTTTAATGCAATTAGATAATGAATTTGAAGAATTATATTTTAGATATTTGCCTGAAGCAGCAGTAGATATATATGATAATGTATTCATAACATATACGGAAAATTATAAATTATTGGAAAAGAAAGACAAAAAGTGTAGTTTTTATTGTATGCACTGTTTAACATTTATTCCATTCAAGGGATTACTGATAGCCTTGTTTTTGTTTCCACTATTTTGTTTATTTATGATGGTTTATGGTCCTTTATGTAAATAATTATTTCATAACTTATTATGTAATAATTAACGACGTCTTCTTCTTCCCTTTTTCTTTGTACGTTTTCTTTTTCTTCTACGTTTTTTCTTTGTACTTTTTCTTCTTCTTCTTTTTCTTTTTCTACCGCCAAATCCTAAGACTTTATCCCTTCTACTATGTTTCTTTTCTTCAATATCAACTACTTTATTTTCAGGAAATAGTTTATTATATGATTCGTGTACAATATATGCGTTATAATCATCACTATATTTAATATAAATAGGTAATGAATTTTCTTCACCTTTTAAAGTAATTCCATATAAAGGAATATACGCACCTTCTGCTGGAACTGATGTAACTGTCATCTCTTTTTTTGAAGAATTCTTCGGTCCTTCAATGAGATAATATTTATTCATTTCCAATTTTGGTGCCGGCTTTGAAGACATATTATATAGTATATAAAGAGAAAATTATTATATAAATTAATGAACGCATTAGCACAAAACTATTTTTCTGAACCATGGTATCAAAACGAAGGACCAACGGTTGAAGAAATGAAAAAAGATATCAAAAAAAAATTTATGGACACAGATAAATATTCAACAATATGGAAAAAAGAACTCCCTTACTTATATTTAAAAGCAATAAATGATACTATTGAAGAATTAAAAACTTGGCCTGTGGTTTCGTGGAGAGGATGGTGGAGCACTAAAGAGTATAAAGAATTCGCTGTATTTGAAAAAAGTGAAATTAAATACAATCAATATATGAAAATAAGAGCAATGAAAAAGCTAAGTAAATTATTGATTCCCATTGTAAAACATCGTTTATATAGATTTCCTGATGGATTAAGAATAAAAGAAGTAAGGAAAAGTTTCTATCAAGGGATAAATAAATAAATATATTAATAAAATTGATTAAAGAGATTGTGATATATTAGATTATAATATGGCAGGCGTAGTATTTCACAATAATACAGTTCAGTTGAACGACATGTGGTATGAATCACATGCACACTTAGTAAAAATGGTAGCTGTTGAGCTTGGACAACCAGATAAAGTTCCAGAACTATTGGAGAAGTTTTTGGGAACTAAGATGAAAATCAAGGCACAAAAGAATCCAAATGCTCCAAAAAGAGCAAAATCCAGTTATATGTTTTACTCAGAACAACATAGAGATAAGGTTCAAGCAAAACTAAAAAAGAAGAATCCAAATTACAAAGGGTCATTGATGGGTCTTGTAAGTAAAGAATTGGGAGCACAATGGAAGAAATTGAAAGCAGGAGATAAAAAGAAGTATGAAGATTTGGCGGCTAAAGATAAAGAAAGATACGTCACGGAGATGGAAGAATTCAATGAAAAATATGCTTAATTGAATTATCAGTATATTAATTTAATAATAATTATATCAATTAATATATAATGAGTTTTATGGATGAAGATGATAAGAATGCTCAATTAACACGAACTTTTTTATCTGCAAGTGAAAACGAAGCAGCCAATATAAAATTGGCAATGTCTAATATACCTGCTCCATTTTCAGGAGGACAACAATTTATTCCACCAAGTATAAAAGTGCCAAATTCTATTGTTCCTACATCCAATTCAGTTGATAAAAAAACGGTATTTGAAAATCCAAAAGAATTACAAGCTGTAATAAAAGACAATGGCAAAATTCATAACGAATTTAGAGAAATTATAGAATATCAACAACCAATTAAGGTTGATGACGCACCGGATGAAAGGACTGAACATGCCCTTGTAAATTTAACAAAAGAAAGAACTTTTAATACCCCTTTTGTTAACACACTAAAGAATAGAATTATTGTTTCACAGGTTAGTATTGATACGAAATTCAGGAAAAATTATTTTTCGACACAACCAGGTGATTTTATTGTAAATTTAACAAATCCTATGAAAAATGTAATATCAATGAGATTATCAAGTATGGAAATACCTAATGTTCAACATGTAGTAAGTGCCAATAATGGAACAAATGGATTCACAATTTCAAAAAATGGTTTGGTTCATAAAGCTACGGTAGCATCAGGTAACTATGAATATTGGTTACTTGGAACACAAATAAATGATTTAAGTGGTGGTGCTATAACAAAAACAGGAATTGCGTGCTCTCTTAATATTGATGAGAAAAGTATGAGAACTACAATTACTAATTCTGATCCAAATGATACCACGCATTTTGAGTTAGACTTTACAAATCCTGTAGATGCTAACTCACCACCTATGAAGACCCTTGGTTGGCTGTTAGGTTTTAGAAATAGAAAGTATGAGGGTTCTCACATATACCAGAGTGAAGCAGCAGTTGATTTAGCAGGTTCTAAATATTTTTTCTTGGCTATAAATGATTTTAATCCGTGTGTTCATGATGTAGTAACGGTTTTATACGAAAATTCTTTTTTACAAGATAATATATTAGCAAGAATACCAATGCGTGAAGGTAAAGGTGTGGTATTATTCGATGATTGTACAGATAAAATTACAAAAAAAAGACATTATTTTGGTCCAGTGAATATAGATAAATTACACATAAAATTAATGGATGAGTATGGAATGCCTATAGATTTATTAGGAATGGATTATTCTTTTGCATTAGAATTTCAAATATTATATGAAAAATAATATTATATGTCAATACCTAATGATATTATTCAATATAAATCTTTTTTTAATTTTAAAGATATAAGTGATAATCCATATGTATTTTTTTTAGAAGCGTTAACTTTTTCAAATAAAGAACTGTGGGAAAAAGCATTTGAATATGATATATCAAACAATAAAATTATTTGTAATCACAAATACTTATCAAAGTTGTTACTGAATTTGAATAAAATATTAAAAGGTAATTTAAATATGTATGGTCATTCTTTTTCTAAAAACGATTTGGTTTTAGGAAATTTATATTTATACTATATTCAATTTATTTCAAACTACTTATTTGGTCATCCTGAAGCATATGAACCTTTCAAAAATGATGATATAATAAAGAAAGCAATATCGCTGTCGATTGAATCTATAAGTGATGGTTTTTATGATGATAATATTCTATTTAATTTTATAAAAAAAAACTTTTTAGTACAAAGAAAATTAACATTCAATCATTTAGATATAATTGAATTTCAAATAATTGTGCCTAATACACCTATTTTCTTTGGTAAAGAAAAAATTACAATTCCGAAAACATATTGGAATATTAAACTATTAATTACTGAATAAATTATATCCTTTTTTCTTAGTATAATTTATAATATGACAACCGCAACAGTTCAATTGCCAGTTTTATTTGACGTATCGGGTACAGCCACTGTTTTTGGAGAATCTGCTACTACTGCCGATTTTATTAGTCCACATTTAGAATTTACTTTGGATATGACAACTGAAGCCAATGATATTTCTTTGAACTTTCAGCATATCAAGGATGCTATTTCTGTAGGTGACCACGAAATTAGTGATACTATTTACTATGCTTCTAATTTAGTAAGTGGTTCTGTAGATTTATTAGCAAATAGAATTGCGAAAGCAATTACAAGAGGAAAACTTGTTCATGTTCCTAAGAATGGTGTCAATGACGACCATTCTAATAGTGGTATTCCAATGGGTGGAAGACCATTAGTAGCCGCCAATGGATTAGTAGATAGTGGAACACCTGCGAATAATAAATATGCTCTAAAATATAGAACATCTATTGCTCCTGTTAATGATGAACAAATGATGGGAGAAGCTATGGCGCGCGTGGCTGCCGTTCATTTAGTCGGTCACCCTTTAGCACAAGCTGTATTTAAAAATGAATCTACCATTCAAGACGATTTGGAAACTGCTTCAAGTCAAACATTTTATTCCGATGGTTCTACTGTTAATTTTTACAACACTTTCGCAACACAATTGTCAAAAGTTTTGGGGGGAGCTTTGGCTGCTACACCTTTAAAAAATTCTATTCTTGACCCATCTGGACAAGTTGGTCAGGCAATATTTGAAAGTTCAAATCCAGCAACATACGGTGCTACCGCACCTGCCGGAACAACAACTCATGTTGTTACCGTTGTAAGTTCTTACGGTGCTAATAAATTTGCTATCGATGGGGTTACTAATCCAACCCTAACATTCGTAAGAGGTTCTACATATGTTTTTGACCAATCAGATGCTACTAATGCTGGTCATGTTATACAAATTAGTGCGACAGCAGCCGGTGCTAATGTTAGTTATGCTACAGCAACCGGAACACCAGGACAAGGTGGTGGTGGTGGAACAAATACAACAGTAACAGCTCCATATGATCCTCTTGTCCAAGGAGATACTACTAAAATAAGAGATAATTATGACTATAACGGAACAGGAGCAAATACTGGTTGGATTACACAATATAATGTAGCGGTGGGTGATACAATTGCATTCACGGATTCTGGTGGTGCTGCGTATACAGGTTCAGTTACTGCTGTTGTTGCAACAAAAGGAGGAGGAAGACTGAATGAAATTACAGTTAGTCCAGCGGTAACCAACTCAGGACATGTAACAACTTTAACATTAACTCAGGGTGGCGGTGCCGCTGCAAAAACAACCGTAGTTGTTCCTTATAACGCACCCGATACTTTATATTACAACTGTACCGCACACGGAGCAGGAATGGGTAATAGTATTCAAGTTCAATCCGCATCAGCATCAGTATCTGTTACAGCTAACTTACTTGATGTATCTGGTGAAATAGCAGGTGTTGCCGTAACTTCATTGGGTGTAGTTAAAACACTTCCTGATGTAAGTGGTAATTCGGGTTCGGCTGCTGGTTTATATGGAGGCGATAAATTAGATGACTACGCTAAACCCACATATATTCATAATTTAGAAGCTCAAAGTTTCGGTGGAGTAGCTGTTCGTTCTATGACTTTTTGGTTAAAACATTCTAATATTGATGCATCTTTGAATAGTGTAACTAATACCGATGGAACTATTTTCCATGCTATTACAAATGCTAACAGTGGTACTGGCGATGTTAAATTTAGAACCAGAGATGTTACAAATCAAAATGATAGATTAATTGTTTTAGACGACCAATCAAGTGCTCAAATAACTACTATTAAAATTAATGGAACAGACAGAACACATACACCCGCTCAAGGACAAGTCGCATCATTAAATGCTGCTGTTACTGAAGAAGAAATTAAAGGAAAATGGAATCATTATTATGTTGAATTCGCTTCTGGTTCTGAACCACGCGTTATTTCTTGGTTAGCTGAACGTGCTAATGCAAGAACTAATCCATTATTGGGTTCCTACCTTGATGAAGTTCATTATTTTGATAAGCCACTTAAAGATAGTGAAATTTTGGCTATGAAAAAATACAGAACTTCGACATTAAAAGCTAATGGTATTGAACTACCCGCCGTAAAATCTATGTTTGAACAGTTAATGAATATACCAGGTAGAGCACTTGATATGGATAGCGCAATCGAAGTAGATGGTTTGGGAAGTGAAGGCGCAAGAACAAGTGTTGTTGGTATGCCTATGCATAGTGGTGATACAGTTGTAGTTTATATTCGACCAAAAGTTGAATTTGCCTTTGAGACCGTTGATGTAACTGCCCAAAATCTATTAGGATTTACTGGAAGTAATTTAGATGTGAGTAATGGAACAGTTAAAGATATTAGTGGTTTGGTAACTGCTGGTGCGACAGCATCCACCATATCATCTGTATTCCCCGGTCGTGCTAATCCCGGACAAGCAGCAGAAGCTAATACATATGGCTGGATGGGTTCGCCTAATGCTACTATGATTGGTCAGGAATCAACCAATATTACAGCAGTAAATACAATGGATCAGCACATTTGGAAAATTTCAATTACACTATAAAATTAATTATTTAAAATATAAATAATTAATATATGACAGGTTATATTATTCAAGTTCCTGTACTATTTGATATGTCTGGTGATACTTTAGTATATGGTGAAGATGGAACACAGAGTGATTTTATATCTAATCACCTTCAATTCACTTTAGATATGACAACAGATAACGATATATCACTTAATGCCGCGCATTTTCAACGTGCTATAAGAGTTGGTGACCAAGATGAAACAGAAAATTTGTTTTATGGATACGCGCATGTTTCGTCAACACATGGTTCAGCAGAAATTGACTTATTGGCTAATAAGATAGCAAAGGCTATAACAAAAGGTAAATTAGTTCACGTATCTAAAAATGGTAATACGTCAAATACGGGAATACCAATGGGTGGAAGGTCATTGAGAAATCAAAACGGTGTAGTTGACCCTACAGAACAATTTAACATATATGCCCCCAAATACTTCCATTCAGTAGCACCAATAGGCGACGAACAAATGTTAGGTGATTTAATGGGACGCATTGCGTGTGTTCATTTGGTAGGACACCCTCTTTCAGCATCGATATTTGTAGATGATAAATCTATACAAAATTATTTAGAAACACCAACTGCTAATTCATTTGAAGCGTGTTTAGTCGCTGGCGCACCTGTAACTTTCTACTTTTATAATCAAATAGCTGAACAGTTATCAAAAGTTTTAGGGGGGTCTCTATCAGATAAACCAGTAAGTGCTTCTGGTTATCCAGGTGAAGCTACATTAGATGCCTCAGGAACAAGTATTCCTGCTTTAAAGTCAGTGTTAGAACAATTATTAACAATACCAGGAAGAGCCAAACATATGATTGAGTCCAGAGATATAAGTGGAGAAAGAGACCCTAATGACCCTCATAAAGATATAAGTGGTTTAACTCATACTGGACCGTTTCCAATTCTATCCGGCGATAAACTTGTTGTTTATATTCGTCCAAAAATAGAATTTTCGGCAGATACTGTAGCACAATTTCAAAGCACACTACAGGGTTGGCAAGTTCCGGGAACTCCTTTAGTAACACCATATTCTTTCGCTGCTGGAACACCACATACCAATGGTGTTAATAGAAACCAAGTTTATAACAGTTCTGGACACCATACTTTCGGTGGATTCACATATGATGGTAAAAATGCTTGGGGCGACGGTGGTCTTGGTGGAAGAACAGCTTGGAAAACCGAATGGAATGGAATACACTCTACTGCTCCAGGTTATCTCGAAGACGGAACATATAATACTGCTGGTGTGGGTGACCAAACCACTCCAACAACTTTAGGTCCTTATGCTGGAGAATGGACACAAGTTAGAATGCCTGAAAAATATGCTTTAACAAGAGTAGTGATAAAACCGATATATTATAATCCAACACAACAAACACAAAGAATTAATCCTACTCATTTCGCTTTACTTGGAAAAAATGAAGATCCCGCAAACGGTCAAGATTGGAATATAATAAAAATTTGGAGCGATATAAATTCTACAAACACTTGGCATTATAATAATCAAGATACCGATTTAACCGTTAATTTTGATGGAACTTTACATCATTACAAATATTGGCGTTTTGTAATAAATAAAAGACAAATTTCAGATATTAGTATGAATACAGGAATAGAATCTATTAATATGTATGGTGTAAAACAAACAGAGATAGCTGGTAGTTATTCACAACAACAACCAAGTGCTGAAGCTGTTGATATAAGTGGTCTTATTACAAATGTTGTATCACAAGGAACAAAAGTATATAATGCTTTCCCAGGAAAATCTTTTCCCGGTGATAAAGCAGAAGAAAATAAATGGTGTTGGATGGGTTCAGGTGTTAGTGATTCATTGACTCTTGAAACAACAGATGAAAAAAATACATCAACAATAGATTTACACGTGTGGAAAATTACCATACAGTTATAATAATTTAGTAAAATTAATTATTATCAGATAATTAATAATGTTAATAATTAATATATAAATGGCAACTCTACAAGTTCCTGTACTATTTGATATGTCCGGTGATACTATTGTTTTTGGTGAAGCCGCCGGTGCCGATTTTGTAAGCTCACATTTAGAATTTACTTTAGATATGACAACTGAAGCCAATGATATTTCTTTAAATGCTGCTGATGTAAGTGGCGCAATTTTAGTAGGCGACCACGAAACATCTGACGGTATTTTTTATTCAAGTGACGTTTCTGGAAACACTGCTGGTAATTCAGCCATTGATAAATTATGTGACCGTATTTCAAAAGCAATTACACGTGGTAAATTAGTTCATGTCCCAAAAACTGGTAACCATTCTAATTCAGGTATTCCTATGGGTGGAAGATCATTAAGAAACGCCGATGGTGTGGTTGATACTGTAAGCGCTAATAATATTTATTCTCCAAAATATCCTACTTCTATTGCGCCTATCGGCGATGAACAAATGCTTGGACAAGCTATGGGTCGCGTTGCTTGTGTGCATTTAGTAGGACATCCTCTTTCCGCTGCTATGTTTAGTGACCCAACACAAATTCAAGCAGATGTTGAAAAAGATTCAGACCAAACATATACACATGATAGTGCTCAGGTTAAATTTTATAATGCTTTAGCAGTTCAACTTTCTAAGGTATTGGGTGGAAGTAAAGCTGATAATCCATTAAATCCAGGAAAAGATGGTGGCGCTGGAACTATTAAAGATGTGTCTGGTGTTGCTAATATAGCATTAAAGTCTGTATTTGAACAACTTATGAATGTTCCAGGTAGATCACAAATTATGGAAACCAGAGATATTTCCAGTAATGGTGGTCCAAATACTCAATTTTGCACGACAGGTGGTTTTCCAGTAATACCCGGTGATAAACTTGTTTTGTTTATTAGACCAAAAATTCAATTTGCTTCTCAAACCGAAGCCGTTGAAAGTACCGTTTTACAAGCTTTTCCTAATAGAATGACTTATAAAGATGGCGTTACAGCATATAATGTTGGCGCACAAGGAACCATTACTGGTCAAGTTTACAGTGAAAGTGGGTCATATAATGGTGCCGCCACATATACTGCTGCTGGTAATGCTGGTATTAACCCTGCTTTTGATGGCGTTGTTGACGCAACATATGGTTGGTTATCGCCAAAAACATATGCTGACGATTATAATAAAGGTGATTATGTTGGTAGCGTTCAAACCACTTTGGCGCAAGGTGGCGTCGTTGCTGGTGAATGGATTCAAGTAAATGTTGGTCAAAAAGTTGCTGTTAGTGAATTCACAATTGTTCCACACAATAAATCTGGTGCTCTTAATAGTATTGGTGGTCGTTCTCCTTATCAATTTAGATTATTAAAAAGTAATAATGGTGTTGCATGGAAGATTGTCGATAGACTAACGGTAGGAACAAGTAATACCGATACAAGTAATTGGGCAACTAATAATACGAGCACGGCAGCAAAAAAAGATAAAACATTTACACTACCTAATCCTGAAGTTGGACAATATTGGAGATTGGTCATTGAAAAAATATACCAAAAAACAATAGGAGATGGTGGTAATATTGATGGTGCCGCCGCAATTCAAGAACTAATATTAACTGGTGCAAAGTATCCAAGCGAAATTGATGTTCACAGCGATAAAGCTGCCCCTACTGAAGCTGCTATATTTGATATTAGTGGTGTGGGAACAAATGTTGCTGCTATTGCTGCCGATATACAAACTGTATTCCCCGGAAATGCTAACTCCGGAACCGCATCCGAAGAAAGTAAATGGGGATGGATGGGCTCTGCTAATGCCGATTCACTAACACTTGAAACTACTGATGAAAATGATGTAAGAACTTGCGATTTACACATTTGGAAAGTTACTGTCACTTTGTAGATTAATTATTTAGAGATTTTAATTATTAAATAATTAATTGTACGTATTTAATATACATGGCAACAATACAAATTCCAGTTCTTTTTGATATGTCTGGTGATACAGTTGTATTTGGCGAAGAAGCAACAGGAGATTTTGTTGGTTCTCATTTAGACTTTCTACTTGACATGACTACTGAAGCTAACGATATTTCTTTGAATGCTGCTGATATTTCTGCTGCTATTTTAGTTGGTGATCAAGATACAGGCGATAATATATTTTATTCCGGAGGTTCTTCAGGAAATGTAGCAGTTGATAATTTATGTAATCGTATAGCAAAAGCAATAACAAGAGGAAAATTAGTTCATATTCCAAAAACAGGAAATAGTTCCAACTCAGGTATCCCAATGGGAGGACGATTATATGTCGTAAGAGCAGATGGACAACAAGAATTACCGCCTGATGGCCAATATGCTGAAAAATATCCACATTCTATCGCACCAATTGGAGACGAACAAATGCTTGGTGAAGCTATGGCGCGTGTAACATCAGTTCATTTAATGGGAACGCCTTTACCAGCCAGTATTTTAGTTAATAAAAATACAGTTCAAAGTGATTTAGAAACCGCATCAGCACAAACTTTCAATTCCGGCAATACAGCATTCTATAACGCTTTAGCAGTTCAACTTTCTAAGGTTTTAGGAGGTAGTAAATCCTCTGCTCCTATGAATAATGGCGCTGTTACAATCGGTACCAGTGGTACTAACCCTTATGATGTAGCCAGTAGTAATTCAACATTATCAGGGCAGACCTATACAAGTTCTACACAGTCTACGAATGCTTGGGCAGCTTCGAAGGCTTTTGATACAATTTGGAGTAATGCAAACGCATGGAATTCAAACGTTTATCTATATAGTGCGAACAATTATACTGGTTCTGAATCTACAGCAGGTTATAACGGCGAATGGCTACAAGTTGATATAGGACAGAGCATCGTATTAAAAAGTTACGAAATATTTCCAGGAAAAGACGAAAGTTATGGGAACCCAATGGATATGAGATTATTCTCAAGTACCGATGGAACCAATTGGACTCAAATACAAGATTGGACTGGATTAACTTACACAAACGATTTTAAACCAGGTGGAACTTGGAGTAGTTTAGGTCCTTATACCACAAATACAACAGGTAGATATTTTAGACTTGTTGTTAATAAAGTAATAGGAAATGTAAATTATGCTACAATAGGAGAATTAACATTGAGAGGTATGTTGCCTTCTGAAGATGCCACCACTACTTTTTATCCATTAGACGCATCTGGAACAAGTGTTCCTGCTTTAAAATCCATTTACGAACAATTAATGAATGTTCCAGGTCGTTCTCAAATTATGCCAACAAGAGATATAAGTGGTGTTCAAGATAACTCAAATGTCACTTTAACTGGAGGATTTCCATTTATCAGTGGTGATAAATTAGTTATGTATTTGCGACCAAAAATTGTATTTGCTGCTCAAACACAAGCAGAAAATAACAACGCCCTATTTACTTTTAATTATACAGGCGAAAAAGTTGTAGGTGTACCTGTTTATAATATAGCAGATAAAAATGGAGATATAACAGGACAAACTTATACGCATAGTTCTTCTCAAAATAATACTGGTTTTATTTTTGAAAAAGCAACAACAGGTGCTGGTATAACAGGCGCAAATTTTTGGAGTTCAGCAGGAAATACATATGCTGCTACTACAGGACTTCACGAAGGTTCTAATGCTAATGGAACTACAACCAATGTAGATGTTGGCGTTACAGCACCGACTACCACGACCACACATATAGTAACAGTAGGTGATAATGGTGGTAACAAATTTAAGATAGATGGTGCTTTCAATCCAACTTTAACATTTGTAAGAGGTAACACATATATTTTTGATCAATCTGACGCAACAAACTATGGACATCAAATACAAATAAGTGAAACGCCTGATGGAGGAAATACTTCATATGTCACAGCTACCGGAACACCGGGTTCAGCTGGCGCAAAAACAACTGTCGTTGTTCCTACAAACGCATCAGCGACTTTATACTATAATTGTAACCCACACGGCTCAGGAATGGGAAATTCTATTAATGTAACAAACCCACCAAATTCAATTAGTGGCGAATGGGGCCAAGTAGATATTGGTGAAAGTACATGGGCAACTGAATTAAAATTAACAACCAATAACTCTTATAATGAACGTATGCCTGTAGAATTTAGATTATTGGGTTCTATTGATGGAACAAATTGGAAAACATTAATTCACGAAACCGAAGCAGCGCCGTGGGTAGATAATACACCAGTAACTTTTACAATACCCAATCCAGAACCCTTAAGATATTATAGATATGTAGTTATAAAAACACACGGAGACGCTGAATTAAGAACATCATTAGGACATTTCGATTTAAGAGGAGTTAAATATCCATCTGAAATTACTGAAGTTAGTGACCCAGGTTTAATGAGTGGAACAACTTTAGATATAAGTGGATTACAAACTAATGTAGTTGCATCATCTGCTAATATAAATGACGCTTTCCCCGGTAATGCTACAAGTGGTCCTGAAGCCGAACCTTCCAAATGGGGGTGGATGGGTTCCGCTAATTCTGATTCATTGTCACTCGATACAACGGATGTAACTGACCCTCGAACAATTGATTTACATATTTGGAAAATTACAATTACATTATAAATTAATTATTTAGTCTTTTTAATATAAATAATTAATATACATGGCAATAATTCAAATTCCAGTTCTTTTTGATATGTCTGGTGATACAGTTGTATTTGGTGAAGAAACAACAGGAGATTTTATTTATTCACATTTAGAATTTGTATTAGATATGACTACAGAAGCCAATGATATTTCTTTAAATGCTGCTGATATTTCTTCAGCTATTTTAATCGGCGACCAAGAAACAGGTGATAATATTTTTTATTCTGGAAGTTCTTCAGGAAATGTAGCGGTTGACAATTTATGTAATCGTATAGCAAAAGCAATTACACGTGGTAAATTAGTTCATATTCCAAAAACAGGAAATACTTCCAACTCAGGTATTCCTATGGGAGGACGAAGTATTTTGTATGATATAAACGGTACTCATACAGAAAATGGAAACAACGATAAATATGCCGTTAAATACTTTACCTCTATATCACCAATAGGAGATGAACAAATGCTTGGAGAAGCTATGGCACGTGTAGCATCTATTCATTTAGTTGGTTCACCATTATCGGGAGGTATTTTTGAGAATAAAAACTCAGTTCAGAATGATTTAGAAACAGCATCCTCTCAAACTTTCAATTCTGGTAATACTGCTTTTTATAATGCTTTAGCAGTTCAACTTTCTAAGGTTTTAGGAGGAAGTAAATCCTCTGCTCCTATGAATCCGGGCGTATCAGCATCAATACCCGGCGGTGATTTGGCTTCTCAAAACTTTTATCAAAATTTTGACTCTTTAACGGTTGGCGATTCATATAGTGGTGGTGGTTTTGGCGGATCTTCTATTGCCCAAGTAGTAGACGGAACAAATGCGTCACATCCAAACCCACGTGTTTCAGGGTCATTATATTTACGCACGGCAACAAACCAATATAATGCCGCAAGAATTTACTACGATAGTACCACTACAAGAGCCATTAGTTTTTGGCATCATTTTACAATTTCACCACCACACGGTGACGCTGGCAACAGTTC
>Ga0163109_10000818_pt1 | contig 24617 bp, 33 predicted proteins | sample CRUFie1St13metaG_FD_108704 | JGI IMG/M metagenome (GOLD analysis project Ga0163109, IMG submission 108704) | Marine microbial communities from the Costa Rica Dome - CRUD Field 142mm St13 metaG | ecosystem: Environmental > Aquatic > Marine > Oceanic > Photic zone | place: Costa Rica: the Eastern... | reverse complement strand
ATATTAGTTGTAGTAGTTGGTACATCGGTTTCTGAAGCTAGCTTAATCCAGTTTCCACCATGCGCAAAATATGCTTTTCCAGTTGCATGAACATGAGCAAACATGCCATGATATGTTGCAGCTGATGGTAGATCACCTTCAGTTGCATATACATTTGAAAATAAAATTTTTCCTGTTGTTGTTATATTAAACGCTTGACCATCTAAATTTCCTCCTAGTTGAGGTGTTGTGTCATCAATTAGATCAAAACTAGTTAAAAAAGAAGTTAAATCTGGAGGTGTGTAAGAAAAAACGCCTGTTGAATTATCATAAGATAAAGCACCTCCAGAGTTAGCAGCATTAGTACTTACAGAAATATCTGATAATGATATTCCTCCACCACCTCCTCCTCCGCCAATAACAGTATCCCAACTTAAAACTCCACTTCCATTTGTTTTAAGAAATTGTCCGTTAGTACCATCTGCGACAGGTAGTGTAAAAGATACTGATCCTGTGTCTATAAATTTGATTTTCTTATTATCATTGTCAACAACTTCAACTAACTTGTCATATTTTTCTCGCCAATTTCTTTGATTATATGCAGGTTTTTCTAATTCGTTGTTATTGCTTTTTACAATTATATTAACAAAATGTGCTTCAGGTGCCTTTAACGGATTTTTTTCTGAAGAATTTTCTACATTATTTGTTTCATAAATATAACAAAAAAGTCTATAAGTTCCCCAAGTATCAATTGAATTTAATGTAATTGAAGCATTAGCTAAAACTTGATTTCCTGGAGAAATAGATGCATTTGATGATGTAGGCATATCAATGATAAACCACTTACATGTATAAAAAGCTTTATTAGCATTACCCTCAATAAAAGTGTCATTTAAATTATTAATAGCTATTGTTTTAAAAGTATTAACACCTATTTCTGATTCTGATAATTCGTTCGTTGTAGGTAAGTTTAATGTAAATGTAATTGCCATGTTAAAAAGCCTTTATTAATTTGATGTTCTATTTATTACTTGTAAGTTTACAAAAACAGACGGTTCGTTTTGTTCTAAGTAAACAGGAGATGAAAGTTGAATTGTTACGCTAAGTGTATCTACATCAATAATAAATGCATTTAAGTTTGAGTTTTGAACTGTAGCAACACATACAGGAGGATCAACAAATTGTTTTAAAAAACTATAAGTTTTTTCTATTTCTCCATGAGTAAATTCAAGAATAGTTGATTCAATTATTTTAGTATCTAACTCTGCGTAAACAGGCTTTCTTCTAATTAGTGGATAAACTTTTCTATATCTATTAAGATCATATATTTTCTTAGGCATTGCAATTCCTTTTTAGTTATAATTATAACTTTTCTGAAACAATATTCGCTAATTCTGATCTGTAACCTTTTGTAAAGTTAACATGACCTGTTAATTTTTCTTCTTTTAACTTCTCTATAACTATAGTTAAACCATTAGAAAACTTATTAACATATGGTAAATCAACCTGATCTATATCACCTAATAGCACTATTTTTGAATTTTTTCCTGTACGTGTAATTACAGTTTTAAGTTCATGTACAGTTGCATTTTGTGCTTCGTCTACAATAATAATAGAATCATTAAAACTTCTCCCTCGAATATGAGATAAAGGTGCAACATCAATTTGACCTCTTTCCATCATCATTTCAAAATAAGTTAAGTCACCAAATTGATTTCTAAAGTTATCAACTATAGGCAAAATCCACGGGTGCATTTTTTCATTTAAAGTACCTGGCAAAAAACCTAAATCTTTACCTACAGTTTGAATAGGTCTGGTAAAGATAATTCTTTTTTTCTTTTCTTTTTCAATTTGTCTAAGTGCAACCATTAATGTAAGAAACGTTTTACCACTTCCTGGTATACCTGTTAGTGTTACTAAAGGCACTGTATCATCTAATAGTAATTCTAATGCAAAAACTTGTTCTTTGTTTTTAGCTTCTATTCCAGAAAGTCTATACAGTTCTTGTTTTGTCTCTAATATTGCAAGATTATTATCTATTCTTCTTGTTAAACAAGATTGTCCTTCTTCAGTTTTAAGAATAACAAATTCATTTTGGCTTATATTTTCAGAAATCATTTCTTCTCTATTTATTCGAGTATAGCCATTTCCATATACATTGTTTATCACACCTGATTCTGTTTTGATTTCTTTTGCACCGCTATATAAATTATCCTCTTGAATAAATTCATAATCTGCGTAATAATCTCCAGCTTCTATACCTACAGAGTCACATTTAACTCTAAGATTGATGTCTTTTGTAATTATTTTTATTGTTTGATTACTTTGTAGTGTATTTTTTATTTTATTTGCTGTTGCAATTATTACATTATCATTATAAGATTTTTCTAATCCTTCTAGCCCTTCCCAGCAAGTTTTTGATTTAACTTGTATTAAAATATCAGCATTTTCATAATAAACACCTTCGTGTAAACTACCTTTTTCTCTTAATTCATCAAGAAATCTATTAAAGAATCTTGCATATTCTCCAAGTAATCCTTCTCTAGTTTTAAACTTATCAATTTCTTCTAGAACAACTAAAGGAATAACTATATTATTTCCAGTCATATTAAAAATAGAGTTTTTATCGTAAAGTAAAACACTTGTGTCAACAATAAAAATTTTTCTGCTAGAATCGTTAAAAAAGTCTTTTTGTAAAGTTTCGTCCATTGTAAATCCTTATGGTTCTGTCTAAACTATATTAGTAATTATTTAGAAAAATGAAAGGATTTTAAAATGAATAAAAACTCTTTAAACGACTTATCTTGCTTTGCTGCACATAAAAATTTAAACAAAAACTGTCAAAATAAAAAATGCAGATATTGGCATGAATTAGGATCAAGCAATAACTGCATAATAAATAAATCTTCTGATAATCCTCATACTTTGCAAGAAATAGGTGACTTATTTAACATAACAAGAATGAGAATATGTCAAATAGAAAAGCAAACACTAGACAAAGTAAAGAAAAAAATTTTAAAGTCTATATAAAAATTACTTCCCAAGAGAAAACTTAACAAAGTCTCCAGAAAACTTTTTAATTTGTCGCAAACCTTTTCTTAGCCTTGTACCTGCTGCTTTATTGCCTTTTTGTGACTTTAGCACATCAGTTTGCATTACATCAACTAAAAGTCTTAGTCTTTCATAATGCTCAATTAAAGTCTCAGGATCAGTTAAAATATCTGATGTTTCTGTTTCGATTTGATCTTTTACTGCTTCTTCTGTCATAATTTCTCCTATAAAATTAAACTTTCTTTTTTTTCAACTATTTCTTCTTGTTGTTGATTTTGATTTTTTAATACAGCTTGAATTTGCCGCATACAATTTATATCTTCTAACTCTAGTGATAATAGACTAATCAACTTTTTAATTTCTAACTCTTTTATACCAAATCTTAGAATTTCATTTAAAATGTTTCTACACTTTTCAATTGATTGTAAGTTTTCTATATTGTTTGGATCTAGCATTTAAAAATACCTTTGAACTATTTCTTTTTTGATTTTAATATTACCTTCTTTTATGTAAAGGCAATTGTAAACAATATTATTATCAATTTCTTTTTTATCTAAAACAATATTTTCCTCTAAATTATTTTCTATAACATACTCAACTAATTCCCAAACTGATATGTCACAATCGTTTTTTTCTAATAATGTAACGATATTTTGTTTACCAATATTGGTAAGATTAAACTTAATATCATCTTTTGTATTAACTAAGCCAATAAATGCATCTTTTCCCCATTTTATTTCACTTTTACAAACATCTTGAACTTCATGAAGTGCATCACAATTATTACAAAGAACATATTTTGTTTCAATGTTATCATTATTATCGATTTTGGAAAAAACTTGAAATTTATGGTAAACTGGAACTGTATTGTTTCTGTATATACTTAAAACGCATTGACACTCTAATAAGTGCCTAATATAATTTTTGTCTTGACTCATTTTTATAATCCAATTTTATTGTATAACCTATTTTTTGTAAATTTATATATAATTTTTCTGAAAGTATTTTTGAAGACTCATGACACTGCTTTGAATTTAAGCTATTGTTGCTATAAATATAAATTCCTTGTTTTACACAAAAATTATAACAAACAATTAAGCTTTTTAATTCTTGTAGTAAATTATTCATATTGTTTGGAATTTCTATTAATACATTATTTGGTGAAGCTCGCCTTTTTCTTTTTTGTAAATATTGTCTAGCTTCAAAATCAATATTTTGATTTTTTAACTGTGAATTAATTTCGTTTATCAAGTCTTCAGACTTTTCATGAAAAGTAATATTGTTTTTTGATATTGTAAGTTTACATATACTTGTTTTTTCTTCTAAATCTTTGTAAATATTATCGTAATATTCTGAAGACACTACACTTGTTTTGCATGACTTTGCAATATCCTTTAATAAAAAAGGATCATGATTATCAAACTTCAGTAAATAAGGATAAACATATATTTTATTTTTTAAAATTATTTGTTTTATGTTTCTTTTTGCATCTTCTGAAATACCTCTACATATTAATATTGCAGGAAGTTTTTCTTTTTTGCATATCTCAAAAAGAGAAAAAATCTCTGTATCTCTTTCAATAAAACCATCGACTATGGATACAATAAAACTTTTTGTTGTTTGATTTTGATTTGTAAAATAAACGTTACTAAAACTTTCATCTAATTTAATATTAAAACTAGGGTTGCATTTTTTTTGAACAACAAGTTCAACATTTTTTGAAGAAAAGCAAGATATTGTTGCATCAGCACCTGAAAAATATAAAACATCTTTTAAGAAATTAAAAGTTTTTTTGTTTGATATACTTTCCATGTATTTAAAAATTACATCTATGTTTTTTTCTACTTTTGTTATTTTCGATTCTTTGATTTTATCATTAAAGATTAATTCAACTAATCTAACAGAAACAAAATAGCTGCTTCCTGGATAGTATTGCTCAGCTTTTTTAAAATAATTTATTAAAATATTTCTGTAAGGTGATTTAAAAAAAGATTTTTCCCTTAAAAAGAAAGTAAAAAACAAAAAAGAACTGTTATGTATAGTTTTATCTGTAACTATTCTATGCTTTTTTTTAATAAAACTAGAATTAAATTTTTTAAGTTTTGATGCTAACGATATTAAATTATTATTCATGATTACCTCTATGTAATCATATTTTAACAATTTTATTTATTAGATAAAATATTGTGAGCCCAATTTAAAGATTTTTGTAAATACCTTGGTAAATTTTGTACTTTTTCTTGATAAGGTGACCAATGATAACCAGAATGTTCTAAAATATTTGTTTTTGGATTTCTTTTTAACTTTGCATTTCCTACATGATCTTTTTTAATTTCTGCAATATACATTATTAAACCTCTACCACACTCAAATCTATAATGATTATTATTTTTATCTTTTAAAAAATTATAATCATCTTGTCTAAAACCAATTTCTTCTTCAGTTTCTCTTATTGCACAATCTAAAGAATATTCTCCTTTATCAATTGCACCTTTAGGAAAGTCTAGTTTATCTTTATATCTAGCATTTATTTCTCCGTTACATTCTAAAAATAAATATAAAATGTCCTCTCGTAAGTCAGAGAAATATTTGTCTCTGTTATCTAAATAAATAACAATTCCTGAACCTGTACAATACTTTCTATTCATATTTAATGTTCCTTAAAATTCATGATAGTTGTTAAAAAAGTCCTTCGGGAAATCATCTTTCGCTTTGGATTTAATCATCCTCCAATCATCATCTAATATATATGTTACTGCCTTATCCTTTTCAGATCTAATACTTCTACCTACAGATTGTATTATTGTTCTTATTGTTTGAGTTGTATACCACCATTTCCATCTATTCATTTTCTTTTTAACAACTTTATCACCTAAATAAGGATAAGGCATTTTACATAATACTTGAAATGCTGAAAGTTTACCTTTTAAATCAACACCTTCAGACATAGAAGGTGATATTAAAACTGTTGGTAATTTTGAACTTGTATGTTTTTTAAGCATTTCTTCTCTATTTTCACCATAAGCTATTAAAAGTCTTTTACTTTTTACGTTGTTTTTAATATATTTGGCAATTTTTGTCGAATGTGTATGAATAATACCTTTTTCATCTTTATGATTATTAAGTATTTCTTTTATCATATTAACCATTACAGGAAGAGTTTTGTCAATATTTTTATAAGACATACTGCCTGCAGGTGAAAATATAACAGGTCTATTCTCTACTGGAAATGGAGAAGCTTCTTTTACTGATATTGTATTTTTAGCTGGTAAACCAAGAGTTAGACTAAAACCTTCATGAGAAATAATAGTTGCAGACATAAAAATAATATAATCAGCATAGTCTAAAAGATATTGTTTTGCGTAAAAAGACACATCTACAGGCTTAAATGTAAATTTAAAATGTTTATCATTTGTATCTTCAATATCAAAAACCCAATTGTCTTTATCATATAATTGAATAAATTTTTCAATTTTTTGCTTATGACCATTAAGCATTTCATATCGGTTTGTAATTTTTTTAAATTCTTCTAACTTAGAGCTAGTAATTCCAAACTTTTCTAGTTGACCTTCAATAAAATCAACTTTTCTACGAACTGCATCAAAATAAATATTTTTAATCCAGTTAAAAACTTTAAATTGAGTATTAAGATTTTTAGGTATTTTAAGTCTTAAAATTTTATCTGAAAAATATGATGATACACTTATTTCAATAAATCTTGTAAGTTCATTTTCTAAATTATGAGCTTCATCAATAACTAAAACTTTTTTATTTGGCATTTTACCAGAAAAATTCTTTTCAGTTAAAAAATAACTAAAATTTGTAATACTAAGATCTTTTTCCATAAAATCTTTTCTTTTACTTTTATAAACACATTTATAACCACAACAATCATATTTTTTTGGTAATGAATTTGCTCTTAAACCAGTTTGTATATCTTTACAGGAAGCTTTTTTATCTACAGAGCAAGTATAATTTGAAGAAGAATATAGAGAAATTAAACCATTTTTTGAAAAATCATTTTCATATTGATCTTGTAAGACTTTTTGTGTTGTAAGAAAATATGCACCATCAGTATAAAGTCCAGGATAACTCACACTATTTTTATTCATATGATCTGCTATTGTTAATCCTATAGCAGACTTACCTACACCAGTACCACAATCAATGATTGCGTATTTGCTACCTTTTTTAAATTCTTCTAATACATAATTAATTGCATTAGACTGTTGTTCTCTTGGACTATTATAGGGAAAAGATTTAGACCAGATATAATTACTATTAGACAATTTAGCCTCACGTGTGTTTTATGAAAAAATTAAATGAAAAACTTAACAAATCTGAATTATCTCAAGTCAGATCAATGATTAGAAAAGAGATTAATGCTTTTGAAAAGCAAGAACTTGAAAAGAAATTAGTTAAAATTATTAAAAAAGAATATAAAAATCTTAACGACATAAATGACGATTTTGATTTAATGGTAGAAAAAATTGTAAAAACTTTATTACAAAATTATCATGATCTTTTATATCGAGAAAAGTATATCATTAAAGATAAATTAAAACTTAAGTGATAAAATTATAACTTTTAATTTTAATATTTACACGTAAAATTTAATATGTTCCACCAAATCTTCTTGAAGCAGCACCTTGTCGAACTAAAAAAGCATTTTCTAAATTTTTCTTATACACGTTAGCTTCTTCTTTTGTTGCGAATTGCTTGTTTTTGTTGCCTTTTTTTGTTTTAATATTTAAACCTTCATTTCCGTTTAAGGTATTAGTTTCTTCTTCAATTTCAGCAATATCTTTTTCATCTAAATATTTTGCAATATCTACTATGTAATTGTCTCCTCCCATAATTGGTTTTTTATTTTTATTGTCACGACCAACTTCTTCTGAAAGTAGTTTTTTGGTTATTTTATTTAAATCTTTTTTGTTGTTTTTTACACATAAATGTCTAGTTGTACATTTTGTAAAAAATTCTTTTAATATAATAGAAGTATTTTTATCACTTACATTGTTAAGATATTTTAAATAAGATATTTCTGATTCATTTAATATAATACCATAATCACTATAAAGAATTTTATTTAATTTATTTACGTTAATCATACTTACACCTCGTTAATATCTATAACTATTTTAAAAGGATTATAAAATGAAATATATGTTTATTGTTTTATTATTTTTAGTTGGTTGTGCTGAAACTGACTTTACAACTTCTAAACCTGATTATCGCGACAAATCATATCAAAATAAAACACATGCAGGTTCTACTTGCAAGTCTGGCTGCATATGGTCGACATATGCTGTAGCAAATAACATACAGCAATCTTCAAAACAATGTGAAGAAGGCCCTTGCGCATGCGTTCAATTAGGCAATGCAAATAATATGTGCGTAATAGAGTCAGACTCAACTGTTTCTTCTTCTATCACACAAGTTGATAAATCTAACGAAATAAAGAGTCTACCTTATTATAATCAATATTATAATGAAAATAAAGGCTGGGCAACATGCCAAAACACTTCAATTGCTATGGTTTTAAGCTATTATGAAGAAAGTATTCATCCTGATACTATTTACAAGTCTTGGGGAAAAGATTACGCGCAATCCCCATCAGGACTAAATGCTGTATATAGTAGTTACGCATCGAATTCTAGTATTACAACATATACTAATGCTTCACCAGAAGAACTAAGATCTGCATTATCTAATGGATATATTGCAATAGTTCATGGTTATTTTACAGGATATGGACACGTTTTAGTCGTAAGAGGATATTCTGATGGTAAATATTATGTAAATGATCCTGCAGGAAGATGGGCAGAATGTTTTAAATGTGGTTATGGCAGTACAAATGATTTAGGTGGTGTAACTTCATATAGCAAGTCTGCTTTTGAAGCAGCAGTATTTACATCAGATGGTTACAACTATCTTCCTGGTTGGATTCACTTAGTTAGCTCTTTATAATTTCTTTTTTCGTTTTATCGTCGTCATCGTTATCAAATATTTCTACAATTGATGCTGCGTACTTATCAAGCATTGCTTGGCCTAAAATGTATCCTATCTGAATGAATCCTGCTGTTATAATCATTGAAAGTAAAATTAGAAAAGTAGTATATCCTATTTCATTTTTAGCTTCTTCTTTATAAATTGTATACCCGATTAAAATTTTCCATCCAAAATCAGCAACTAAGTAAGCTAAGAATTTTTTTGATTTAAGCGGCAACTTATTTAAGTCTGACATGTTCCTTCGTCCTTTTGTTTATTATTACATAATTATATTAAATAAATCTAATTGAAAGGAGAAGTTTGATGTCTACTAAAAGATATATACCAAAACCAATAATATGCGAGAAAAGAGACATCAACTCTTTTCATGAAGACATAACTAAATATAACTTTTGCAATTGCAAAATACCTTCGATGAACTGCATTTGGCCAGAATGTATTTGTGATTGCTGTTTAAACTTTCGAGAGAATTGTGAGTGTTTAAAGGATGATAAACAAAAACAATAAAACAGAAGCATCAGAACTACCTGAAAATATGTCTCAAGTTACTCTTGCGATTGTATTTTTAGATATTATTAATTCAACAAAATTTGTGCAAAATCACGGGGCAAAAAAAGCTGCTGCTTGGTTTCAAGTTCATGACAAACTAGCAAGATCACTAGTTTATAGACATAACGGAAGAGAAATTGACCGATCTGATGGTTTTATGCTTTCTTTTTATAATCTAGGTGATGCTATTCAATTTGCTTTAAAATACCAAGAAACAATTCCTTATAAAGTACCTTTTGATAGTCGAATTGGTATACATTGGACAAATATAATTGAAATACATCAAGAAGACAAATATACTTCAGTTGGTGCCAAAAGTGTTGAACTTGAAGGTATTGGTAAAGCTACAGCTGCCCGTTGTATGTCAATCTGCCAAGAAAAGCAAGTTTTACTAACAAAAGCAGCTTACCTTAAGTTTAAGTCTATGTTGAATGCACAAAGTTATATTTCTAAAAAAACCAGAACAGCACTTGTTGGTCTGTACCAGTTTAAAGGTGTTAAAAATCCTCAAGAAATATATGCAATTGGTAATTCAATTGAAGTACTTCAGCCTCCTCCAAGTGGCGGTAAAGTTAAAAGAATTGGTGGCGCAAAAAAAATACGTAGTCGTGCTAGAGATAGAAAGTTTTGGGAATGGATTTGGTGGTTTAACTTGAGAGGAAGTATTGTCTGTTTTTTAATGGCGCTTTATATATTATGGCCTGCAATTTTCAATCCTGACGTAAGAAGAGGTAGCGAAATGCAAGAATATTTTTGGTGGGCAGACTACATTAATGACTTTTTATTTGAAGCAAACAAGAAAATTGAGAAAATAGCTAAAATTATTGTTGACTTAATTTAAATTTTTCAATAAAGTTATTTTTTATTTTTTTGTTAAAAAGAATATGAACATATAATAATCTACCTAATTGATATTCTCCTAGATAGACTCCGTCTTCATTTTCAAGTCTTCTTGCAGTAACAGAAAATGCCATACTTTCCATATCTATCTGTCCTTTTCTTTTTTGACCTCTTACATTTTTTTGGTAAAAGCTCCTTATTCTTCTTCGACCTGATTTGGTTTTTGAAAATTCTACAATTTTTTCTCTTATTTTCTCTAATGTACCTTCTTTATCTTTAATTTCTTTTGATTTTTTATTTTTAGCAACTTTTGAAAGGTCATCAAATATATTTGTAAGTTCTCCTGCTACCTCGTATCCTTCTTCCTTTACTTTTTCTATCTCTTCTACAAAATCTTTTTTATTAATTCGTAATAAATCTTTTGATTTTATTTCTGTTGTAAATTCATTACCATATTTATCAGTTATAAAAAAAACTCTATTAGCACCGGCCACTTGGGTTTCGACATCGAGATCATATGTCTTTAATATATCTTTAGTTTCTTGTGTCGTAATTGCTCGACCAATAGAAGTATTCAAAAAACTCCCTAATCCAAAACCTATTAATGCAAGCACATTTAGTGCTGCTTGACCTTCGTTTATATTACTTTTTTCTTCTAGATGTAAATTTTCTTTTATGAATTCTCTTATTAAAGACTCTTGGAGTTTATTCATATTAAATATCCTTTTTATATAATATGTATACTATACTAGAGGTAATAATATGAAAGATAAAAAAACAAACAAACAATTTACACAAGGAGAAAAAGCAAAAAGAGGTTGGTGGTTTTCTGTCTTTTTTATGCTTCTTGTTGTTGCTTTGATTATATTTCTATCTTTTGTCAAGATTGTTGATGAAAATAGAGATGTTTTAGTTGGACTAATTGGGATGATTACAGGTGCAGTCTCTTCGATGTTAGCAATTGCAAGTGGACGAGATCCTTCTGAAGTTGAGGAGTTAAAAGATAAACTATCTTCAGCAAACGCAGACAGATCTGCACTTATTGCAAGGTTAAGAGATGCTCAAATTCAAATGCAACTATTAAGAGAACAAATATTTGAATTACAAAATGCAGTAATTGATAAACTTTCAATGTTTCAAAGTGAACACCCAATTAAAACAAAGAAGCCTGATCAAGTTATACTACACAAAGAAGTCGAGGACTGGCTTCCACAAGTAAACAGAGATGACGATCTATAGGGGAAACTTAATGCAGTTTTTAAAAATATTAACTTTATGTTTAATTATATTATTTTCATTTAAGAGCTTTGCGCAAGTTAACATAGAATCTATGCGTAACGAAAAAGACGATGCTTTTTCTGGCTTTTTACAAGGAGGCTTAAATTTTCAAAAGTCAAATATTGACATATTAGAAGCAAATGCATCTGTTAGATTAGACTATCATATTAGAAAATACAAAGAAAAAATATTGTTTTTAGGTAGCTACGGACTCGGTCAGCAAGAAGGAAAAGATTTTAAAAATGAAGTATTTACTCATTTAAGACTAAATGCATATCCAATTGATAAAAATTCTCCACTTTCTGGTGAAGCTTTCTATCAAATACAGAAAGATGATTTTGAGCTTTTACAAATAAGACAACTTTTTGGTTGTGGTGGAAGACTTGAGTCTAACAAAAATAAACCGTTAAGATTAGCTTTTGGTTTAGGGATGATGGCTGATCATGAAAAAATAAAAGGCATAGATCATAACGTTGTTATTAGATCTACAAATTACTTGAGCTTGCTGCATAAAACAGATAAGTTTAATACATTTGCTGTTATATATCTTCAACCACGTATAGTACAACCGTCAGACTTTAGAGTCTTATCAGAAATTACAAATGAAATAAAAATTACAAAAGTTCTTTCTTTTAATTTTACTCTTTCTTATAGATATGACTCAGATACACCTGAAGGTGTTATTAAGAACGAACTCAAATCAAACGGATCTTTAAAATATAATTTTTAATTTGTTACGATATCTATAATTTTTTTATGATCGTAAATTCTTGTTGACTCCATTAACAATCTTGTTTCAAACCATAGATCACCGTCAACTAAAGGCATAAATAAATCTTCAATATTGTCAATGCCCAGCTTTACATCTACACCCTCTTCTAATAAAATTTCTACAGGTGCTATTGAGTTATGAATTGGTGCAAGATACCGTCTATCTTGTTTCATTGATATTGCTGCACTTGGGCATACAATTACTGAAACATTATTTTTTATCATTCTTTCTGCTTGTTTTCTAATGTAACTATTTTCATGTGAAGCTAGTGATATACAATGAACTAAGTTAACTTTTTGTTGTAAATTGTGCTCTTCTATTTTATCTAGAACAAGCTCAGTTTCTTTTTCATTAGGTCTATTGTTTTGTCCTACATGAATGTCTACAGGTTTGTCTAATTTTTTTGCAAGATCAAATAATAAGTCAATATGAAATTCATGTGAAGAATCTCTATCTGGTAAACCTCCAATAACATCAGCTTTTTTGCATGCTTTAATAAAATTTATTCTAGAATCTACGTTTTCTAATCCTTCTAAAGGTTGAATTGCTAAGTCTATTTTTACTCTATCTGTGTATTTCTTTTTAAGAATTAAACCTGCATTAATACATTTTTGTCCTACAACATTATCAGCATCGACAAAAGTTTTTATATAGACTACACCTTGTTTAATAAGATTATCTACACACTTAGACATTCTTTCGATTAAATCTTCTTGTGTATAACTTTCTTTTAATTCTCTATAAAGAGTCCATTTTTCCTGTAATGATGCTTGACACTTTAAGAACCTTTCTGGGTTCATTAAATATGCTTTGTCAAAGTGTGCATGATGACACTTAAAACCACCATTTTTTCTAATTTCTTTTAAAAAAAAATCTTTCATTTAATTCTTTCTTTTTTTACTTTGAAATATTTGTGTGATATTTTTTTTCTATTCTTTTAATTAATTCATCATTGATATTGATGTTTTTTAATAAAGTAGAATCGTCATTGTTTTTAATAATTTCTTTTAAAACTCCATTTATTACTTCTTCTTTAATAAATTTTTGAAATTCATCGTCAAGATCTAGATTGCCTATAGGCCCTGCAATTTTTCTTTGTTCATCAGGTATATTTGAAACTGACTTAAAAAATCCAAATAGAGTTTTCATAGTATTTCCATAAGGTACTAAATCAATTCCAAAGTCGATTAAAGTTTCTTTTAAAGTATTAAATGATTCTTTTTTCATTAAAGTAATTTTTAAATCACCTATTGTTTTTATTTTTGACTCTTTTTCTTCATTTATAAAACTCTTCCATTCTTTAAGAATTTTTGTTGTTTTTTTTCTTTCATTTATATTCATATTTTTCCTTATTTACTTTTTCCACCAATCATCAAATACACCAAAAGGAAGCTGATCATAATAATCATCTGGTATGCTTCCTACACATTGGTAAGAAAACCATTCACCTTTCAGTTTATATCTATTTAATTCTTCATGCAAATATTTTTCTTCCTCACCTTTTCCCTTAAAAGAAGCAATTAGTTTTAGTCTGTTAGGATTACCAGTTTGAAGCTGTTTTAATCTTTTTTGAGGATTTTTAGATCTACCTATTTTTATCATTCCTGTAAAATCTGACTGTATAAAATATAAATCATCTTTTTTCATGCAAAACTACCTTTTCATTTACATATTTAATTATAAAATCTGAAAGAGAATGTATAAAAATGTCTAATAGTTTATTAATGAATCTAATGATAGAAAAACTTCTAAGTGAAAATCCAAGGCTTAAGAAAAACTTATTAAAAGAAGCAGGTGAATATCCAGCTTTAACTCCTCAAGAACAAGGTATTAATATAGACGATACTGATGAGATTGCATCTGTCCCACATGAGCACAAAGTATTGTCACCTTCAGAACTTAATAGAGTAAAAGAGCCTAGAAAAGGCGGTTTAGTCAGTGCTTTAAAAAAAATAGGAAAGTATGTAGGAGGAGTTGCTATTACACTTGGTATGTTAGCAATTGCAAATTTTCATGATTCAAAAAGTGATACTACAAATCCAAGTGATCATAATACTAGACATGCAATTCAACAAATTGCAAAAGAAGACAATGTACTTGCTGATCGGCTTGTTAAAGAGCTAGAATCATCTCCTGATTTTGAAGAAGATGTTATTTCAACTATTATTGGTCATGAAGGTTTTAGCTCAGAACCTTATGTTGATGAACATAATATTAGCATAGGACATGGCACTGGACTTTATTTTGGTAGCAGAGATAATCCTGCAATGATAAAGTCGACCTGGAGACAAGATTTATATGCAATGTTTAATGTACCTGAAAAGCTTAAAAAAATCGATGCTTTAAAGAAAGACGGGACAGGCATAAGTAGAGAAACTGCAAAGGTTATTTTTATGAAAAAATACAATCAAATTAAAAAACAACTAAATAAAACTGCACCTTATATTCATATTTTTCCAGAACACATAAGAAAAGCAATTATAGATTTAGGTTATAATATGGGTGCAGGATATACAAATAAATTTAAAAACTTTGATCATAACATGAGTATTGCAGGAATGATGATTGAAAAAGGTAATCTAGATATGGCAAACAACTTTATAAGATCTGCAGCTTCTGAGCTTATCTATAACTTTGATAAGTCTGGAAATATAAAAGGTAAAACAAAATATGCAGAAGATTTACCTAAAAGATCTTCATACATTGCAGGTCTTCTAAAGCAAGGTATTAATCAAGACTTAGACATGAATACTTCAGTTATAAACCCACCTGATAAACGATATGAAAATAAAAATTACTCTCTAAAAAGTGTTTTCTTCTCTTAAATTTTCATATTATCTAATTGCTTTCCTCCTTCAAAAGAGCTAAGGAATTCATCAGTTCCCATTTCTGAACATCCAATAATATTATCAATAAATTCATTAATCAATACTGATTTTGCATTTTCTACCATACTGTTAATAACACTATTTTTGTTTTTCATATTGAATTCATATAGACTATCTGAATAACCTCCTTCTAAGTCGATATAGTCAAGTATATATGGATCAACAACTTGATCAAGGCCGAATATTAATAATATTTCTTTTGGATTTACATTGTTAACTAAAATTTTGTTACCTGCGTCAAATATACTGTTATATTTTTTAGCGTTTCCAGATTCTGCAAAAGCATAAAGAAAAGTCATTGATACATCTATATTACATGAAGGCCAAGAAAAAGTTCCGGCAAAAGATGCTAACCCAAAACTTTCTGGGCGTATTTTATATGAATCATAAAAACTTAAACTTTCTTTTATGTATAAATCACTATCACTGCAAGCTTCATTAAATTCCGTCAAAGTTTCTTGACTACTACGTCTAAGTAGATCATGAATATTAGAAATTAAACTTTTAATTGCAGGTAATTCTTCTTCTATTTCATTTAAATGTTTATGTGTTATTCCTTCACTCTTTGAAGCTTCTTTGCCTTCTTCAAAAAACTGAAATCCGCCATTAATTAAAGGCACTTCAGTTTTTACATTAAGTAGTTGCAAAAATTCAGGCTCAAAATATCCATAATCTAAACCTTCTAATAATGCTTTTATTTTCATTAAAGCTCTATTTCTAGGAGATGATGTTCCTGTTTTATTATTTTTAAAAGTTTGCATATAAAAGACAGCATCCCATACTAAATCTAATGACATTTGATCAATATTCTCATCAGCTAATAAAGGAAAACTTGGATCGATTTTTAAATCAGGATGAGCATATGCATTTATAAGTTCTTCAAAACTATTAAATTTTCTTTTTCTACTTATTTTTATGTTTTTAAGATTTTTTAAATATCCGATAAACTCTTCGCCAGATAGGATATTTATTTTTTTACCGCATATAATTTCTATTGCCGGGATTACTGGAGCTATTATTTCGCTAGGTAACATTTTTACTTCAAAAATAATACTTGAAATTGCTCTTGCAGCTGAATCTAAAACTTTGCCGTTTGAAAATTGTGATCTTTTTTCAATAACCTTTTGACTTATTGCACGAAGATTGCTTTCTAAAGTAAGTAGATCGCTTAAGCAGACACCTATCTCTTTCATAAAATTTTCTTCTTTTACTCCAGGTTCCTGACTAAGATAATCATCTATGTCTTTTTTATTTTGATCAATTTGATCTTGCAGTATTTCTTGTCTATCACTTTCTGATAATTCTTCGTCTTCAATCTGTATATAATCTTTTAATTGTACACTGCTTTTTCGATTTACTAATTCCTCTATGTCATCATGAATAACAGGATCTTTTGTGTCTGGATGAAAATATCCTGCGCCTGTCAAAATATAATTTGTTGCAATTTCAGGATAGTAAATTATGCAGACAGGTCCATCACCTGAGCCTTGAAACAAAACACCTTCTATGAGATTCCTTAAAAGGACTTTTTCTTCTGTGTAATAACTACAGTACTGTAAGGCTTCTAAACAAAGAGGTGCTGTTCTGGTATCAATTGTAGAACCTTTAAAAGGATATTCTTCTGTTTTTGTTTTTAAATAATCAACAAAATTATTAAAACCCTCGTCAGACGATAATCTTTCAAAGCTATAGCCTCTTCTATTTAAGATTTCTCTTAACTGATCTTCTAAGCGATAGTTTTCTCCATGAATTTTTTTTGCAATATCCTCAGTGAAAATCATGTAATTTGTCAAATCAACTTCAAATCTTAATATTACATCCCCATAAGTTCTTGCAATTTTAGGATTAAACTCATAACACGTATATAAACCTTTTCCATACATTTTACCTTCACCAGCCATAAAATTTGATCCTGTAGAATACGGATCTGTTTTTACACTGTTTGCTAAATAATGAGCTTTACCCTGTAAGGAGTTTATATCTGTGTAGTGTTTTTTAAAAGCTCCTTTCTTAATGTTTCTTAATATTGCACCAGCTCTTCTACGTTTATCCTTTTTAATTTCAGGAGACACAGTGTCTTCAGGAGGTGCACTTAAATCATAATCAGCCGTTTGATTTGACAAAAAAGAATATGTTGCTCTCTTATCGCCTTGTGTACTTTCTCTCCCGTGAACACTCTGTGCAATATCTAAAGGATCAGGTACACCTACTTTTTCTCCACATAAATGATAAACAGTTGCTTTTTTTGTGCTATAGTCAATTTCTTCCTTTAATACGCTCTTATTGTTAAAGTTATAAACTTCTTTTAAACTCTTCATTTTTTTCCTTTATTAAATTTGACATTATATGGTAATCTATTTTCTGGAGATACATATTCTAATTCTATAAGATTAAATATATCTTTTTCACTATAAATTTTTAATCTTTCTGACTTATCGTCAACAATTTTTATAAATTTAAAAGGTGTATAAACAAACTCTACAGGATGTTGTTTTAATAAATGACTTCGAATTTTTTTATTCCAATCTTCACACCCGGTCAAAAAAAATGCCATTTGCCAAAAATATCCATCGTCTGCGACAAAAACATCATAATCAATATCACCTGCAGACTTTTTGTAAAAGAAATCTGTATGAAGAGTTTTTTCGTAATTTAAAATATTCTTTAATATTTTTTTTAAACACTTGTTATTGTCTGTCTCAATAACAAAATCAATATCACCTACAGTTTTATTACCTCTTCTTAGAGAACCTGTGTGTTGAATGTTGATTATTTTTATATTATTTTCTTCACAAAAAAATCTAATTAGCCTTTCTTCTTCGTTATAAAGGCTCATCATGTATTGATGTGAATATCTTTGTTTTTTAATTCTTGACATTTCCTATAAAAACCTTTTTATAGATATTATAGGAAATTTAAATTGTTTTATAAATTAAAAACCATCATTATCATCATCATGCATCTCATCAACTCCAGGGAGTAAATCATCAATGCGTTCACCATCTAAATTATAATCTCCTGTAGAAGAGTAGTCTCCAGATGTATATGTTGGATCATCGTCGTATACACCAGAAAAACCATCAATGTGTTCTTCACTATCACTACTATAAGTTGGCGTGTTATAATCATAATCAGACATTGCGCTATTTTCTTCGTCTGAGAAAAAATAATCTAAATCATCTTTATCAATTGATGGGACATCGTCTGGACTTTCAACTATTAAGTTTTTTTTCCAGTCTTCTAGTAAAAGTTTAAATTCATTTCTTTTCATAAATAATATCCTTTTTGAAATATTTTATAATATTAAATATAACGCAAAAGGTGGTATTATGAACAAATATGAAATAACACATACAGAACTTACATGCATTAACATTCTTATTAGAACTATTCAAGAAGCTATTGAAAGAAATTCCTTTAATGAAAATGAAATAGAAAATATTATTAAAACTATAAATAAACTAAATAATAGATCAAATTAAAAGATATTATCTCATCATTATTTGTTTAATGTTACCTTGAGCTCGATTATAATTGCTTCTTACCATTTCACAATTACTTATAACACTTTCACAAAATTCTTTTTTAAATTGAGAGCCATCAGGAATTCTCTTCGAAATCTTTGATACATCGTTTTTCCACCATTTTAAACAAGGATGACTCACAACCAAAGATTCAAAATTATCCTCACAACCACTTTCTAAACTAGTGCATATACGATTAACTTCTTCACGCGTTACAAAACCAAATCGAATTGCATCAACCAAAGTCTGAAAAAATCCTGTACTCGCACTCATTAATTTAACACCATCAGTTTGAGATACATCTCCTCCTTGAATAGAACTTTTAGAAGGCATACTTGTCGCAAATCGACGATCGTCAGCACTAGGCATAAAAGCAGTAGGTCTCATTCCACCTCCTCCTGAAGAAGATGCCATTCCACTTTCAACTATAACTTGTTTAATTAATTTTCTTAATTTACGCTCAGATGTTTTCATAATAATTTCACTATTTTATTTCATGCTCATAAGTTCTTCAGAACTAATGTACATTTCTAAACCTTCACTTACTTTTTCTCTAAATTTTCTACCTAAGTCTTGATTGCGATCAAGACCTGCAATCTTTATAAATTTATCGTAGTTAAACTGTTGTCTAATATCGTAAGAAGAATAGCCTACAGATCCTACTTTTGGAAGAATATCTAAATCATCAGCTGCTACATTTGAAAATAAATTTTTGCATCTTTCTCTTATATTCTCTAAAACATTATAAACTAAATTATCTAAAGCTTTTTCTTTAATTTTATTTTCATCTTCTTTGTTTGTTATTGTCGTTCTTAATGCATCTATAAGACCTTTTAAATTACCATCTTTGTTTTTAAATGCACGACTCAAATAAGATATTGCCAAATCTCGAGTTACTTTTCCATCTTCAGATAAGTCTTTTTCAAAGAATTCGCCAACTTTTTTATAAATATGTGTGCCTTTTTTTAAGCTACTCTCATGAAATAACTCTATATACTGGTTTTTGTTAGCTTTTAACTCATCACTTGAAATATTTCCAGGTTCTTTTAAACTTATTATTTTTCCTTCGATTTCAAACTTTATATTTTCTAAATTATCTTCAAAATCATCTAATGCACCTTCATTAATTAGTCGACGCCAATTCTCAACAAGTAATCGTGTATCTTTTCTATTCATTCTCATTTATGCAAAGCTCTTTCTGTTCAATCTATTTCTATTATATATATATTTCATCAAACAAAAAATAAAATTACACACGTTGAACAGAATCATGTCGAAGACTCGAGAGACGCCCCTCGCGAGCAAACTTTTTATAAATCTGGAGGAGAAAATCCCATTGCTTCAGTACAATACGTAGAAACTAATGATAATAACTCCTTGTCAACACGGCTCTCAAACCCAGAAGAAAGTTCTCCAGCCCGATCAAAAAATTCTGGATCTTCTTTTAACTTTTGAAACACATCTTCAAAAGCTCCCTTTACAGCATTCTTGTGCGCTTTAGAAAAATTATTACTTTTCGAGTAAACATCAATATGAGATTTTAATACCTCTTCAGATAAATCTTCGTCGTATTCACTTGTTTCATGAAAAATATAATCGACAATACCTGCAATCGCAACGCAAAGCTCATCAAAGTCTCTTATTTCTTTAACAAATTCTTTTTCTTTATCAATACTAATACTAAACGGATAAACACTTCCATGCGAAGAACTCTCACTCAATAATCTTCTCCAGCTTTCAACAAGCAATTGTGTGTCTTTTCTCTTCATTCTCATATATCTAAAACTCTTTCTGTTTGACTTTTTTCTATTATATATATGTTTTATCAAATCAAACAGAAAAGTCCTTACACTTACAAATCTCTCTGCGTTCTCGGCACATCAAATATTTTTTCACTTCCAGGCTCGCTCTCGTAAAACTCGATTCCCCTCTCACTACAAAACTTTCTCAAATAATCTTTCTCAATACGCATCCGATTTTCAAAAATATCCTCTTCAGATATTCCCAAACTTTTCAAACTCTCCAAATCACTCTCTTCAAAAATCTCTTCAATATATTCTTCAAATACAGCATACTCACCATCAAGCCAAATAACTCCCACAATCTCTTGAGGCACAATCACAAACTCACTTTGATTATAATAAAATTGATCTTCTTCTTGCTCGTCTCCACCCACACTCTTCATATACGCTTCATCGTCGTCCTTAGGAAAATTAGATTTTACAATTCTTTCAAGTGTATCCAAATGATTTTCCCTGTTCTTTAAAAAAAACTCACCATAGTCTTCGGAATAACTTCTTGCTCTCTTTCTCATACGCCCACCACCCACATCAACAGTATCAGTTCCCATATTATCACTATATCCCATCGTCACAACTTTAGGTCTTAATAAAAATCCAATATATCCCCAAGGATCAATTCCTCCACCACCAAGATTCGTCCCGACGCCATTACTCTTATTAGGATCAACCAAATTACACGACACTTCTTGCCTACTATCAATCTTTCTCAAAGAATCTTCAAAATACTTTAAACAAAACTCATTTAAAAAATTTACCTTCTCTTTTGGACTCTTTCCCTCGCATCCATCTAACAACTCATCAAAACCCGCATCACTAAATCCTGCAAATATCCAGTGCGTAAACAAAGCATCTCTCTTTAACCCAGGATGCCCATACTGCGCAAACGCCTTCTTCCGAGGCCTAGACATTTCCAATAAAATACTCTTTATATACTTCTTAAGAATCATACGTTACTCTCTGTTTAAAATAATTCTATTCTATATATGCTTTATCAAATCAAATCAAAAAGTCATCCAAAAGTTCTCCCGAAATTTTTTTCACAATTTGTCAAAAAAGATTTTTATAAATATCAGGGATCAATTCATCATCCAAATCTAACACAAAAGCTTTTATTGTTTTCTTACCCGCGTTCTTTGCTTTTTGCAATCTATGATTTCCATCCAAAGCATACTCTATTTCACCATTTCTCTTAATGACTATTATCGGATAGTCTAAATTAGCTGCATTAACTCTGCCTTCACTTGTAATCACCTTTAAAGTTTCTTCACCATTACTTAACTTATAAAATACTTCTTCAATATTCATATCAATAGACTTGATATTTTTTTCTTTAAAATGATCTAAAACTTCTCCTACACTTACTTTATTCCCATCTCCTCCACCCCAACCAGTTTCTTCAAAACTCTCTTTTATAACACTTCTTATGATCTGACTCAATCTATTTTCAGTTATTCTCATTTTATCTCATCAGCTTTTTGTTTTATATCTAAAGGCTATTACTTAATCTTAAGAATGTGTATCAATTATATAACCAAGTAATTTATTTACATTATCGTCAAAACTTTCATTCGTTAAACTAAATAATTGCTCAACAAAACCTAAACTTTCTTTACTAGAAAGTTTTTCCTTTAAACCTAATCGCTCTACAACATCAAATAATGCAGATGTCATATTTCCACCTATTCTAAAAATGCTCTCTAACTTATTGTAATAATCATAACTATCTACATAAGGATCATTAGGGCCGTACGGATTTTTATAATAATTTTGACAACTTCTATTAAAAGCTTCAGGAGACATTCCATCTAACTGCAATTGCTCCAAAATTACACTTCTTATAATTCTTCTTAATCTACTCTCAGTTATACGCATTAATTTAATACCTCTCTTATAATATTGTATAAAACTATTTATTACTGAAATATCAAAAAGTTATTAAAAATTTCTCGAGAAGTTTTTTACAACACAGATGTATTCAGTTTGTATACATAAAAGCTTTTCAAAAGTTGCGGCGAAGAAATTTGGCTAGAAGACTTGGCCCCTGGCCCGGCGGGGCTCCCACTGAGTTTCAGAGGCCCTCTAGAAGGGGCCCAGAGGGGGCCCTTGAGAGCCCCGGGGCCCTAGAGGGGCTACGTGCATTTCTCGTCGTGGTAGTCTATAATAGAGACATAAGGAATAACCGGATCTCTTCTTGGAAGACTTTGATAAAGTGGTTGGTCTTACTGGATCTTGAAGGACTTCGTTCTTGGATCATCCAGCCGCTCCGGTCGTCAGATTTGGCGTGTATAATCTGTTTCTTTGATCTATAATACTAGCATAAGGTAATCCTCTAACCCGTTAACCATGTGAAGGAGTTTCTATGATTGAATTGTTGATCGTAACGATGTTGTTATCAGTGTCTTGGTTCTCGATTTGGTTGTGTATGACGTTCAGTCCTTTAGCAGCAGCGTGTACATTAATCAGTTTTTGTGGTTTAATGTGTCTCTTGACTCGAGATCTAGATCGTGGTTGATTGACGTCTTTTTCCTTGATCATCCAACCGTTTGTGTCGTCAAGTTTCACGTGTAATGTATCGATGTTAGGGTTATAATATTAACATAATCCATTACTTTTTCTTTCAACCCAGATTCAATGATAAAGGAGTTAATTATGGGTTTCATTATAATGTTTATGGGCATTCAACTTGCCATTGGTCTTTTCTTTCTTTGCTTTCTCAACTTCCCGATGTTGACTGCGGCTGTCGTTATCTTCTTCATTTTGCAAGATCTTTACGTCGTTATTCGCAACGCCTAAGGCTTCGTTTCGTCGGGTTTTGCGTGTATTATTAATAAAACTGTTTTATAATAAATCCATAAGGTTTAATAGGATTTTTAATCCAAACTTTTTCCGACCCTTTCAAGGAGAAATCTGAAATGAAAAGTTATCCGATTCCGACATTATAATCTCGATGTGCTGTGAAGCTATTCATCAAGTTGCGACGAGATCAAGCGTGTAAAACTGTGTTTCATTTGTTTATAATCATCAAGTAATCAATAATAAAAAGGAGTTCCCATGGGATCCGATCAAAATTCAAATCAATCTTCTTCAACTCAAACCAATCAAGGAGTTTCTATGAATTCAATTGAATTTAAACTTGTTCTGCAACAATATTACTCTTCCTTTGTGGAGACAACTGGAATGGGGAATTATACTGACTTTCGAAAACATGTTGAAAAATGTATGCGCGATGCCGTTAAACCGATGACCAGCCGAGCGGCGATGAGTTCAAGTGGCGAAGGGAATTGGCGTGATCAACTTAAAGCTCAATTTAAAGGTCGTGGTCGTCAATGGATCTGGGTGCCAAAAGAATCTGTTCAGTTTACAATTGATCGCCTCGCTGGGGAAGGATTTGATACGGTTGATTATGAACGTTGGATCGCGACGCAAGATAATGCATGGGTTCGCTTCACTGGTCCTCGCGTCGTTGCTGGAGTACAAATGGGAGCCTTTGAGCTTCGTCTCGATGGGTCTAAAACAGATTGTCCTAAAATGCTCCATTACATTCCGGTTGATGAGTTGGATGAAGAAAATGTAAATCGAATGGTTGGTACTCCTCACTCACTTGGTCTCGAGGTCGATGCTCCAGCTCCTGTCGCGAATGAACCTGAAGTGGAAGAAACAATTGAAGAAGTCGTGATGCAAGAAGAAGTGACTGAAGAAGTTGTTGAGGAAACGCCTGAAGAATATGTCGATGTGATGGATATGATGGATGATTACAGCGATGATATCGACGATGATTTGTTTGGTGAATTCTAAGATCGCTCTGATTCCAGTCGTCGCTCTCTCCTTATTCGCTCTGTTAACCCTTGGTCGCGTCAAGTTTGGCGTGCATAACTTGATCCCATGGTCTATAATATATTCACATGGCAACGATAAACCTTTT
>Ga0163109_10000817_pt1 | contig 24635 bp, 18 predicted proteins | sample CRUFie1St13metaG_FD_108704 | JGI IMG/M metagenome (GOLD analysis project Ga0163109, IMG submission 108704) | Marine microbial communities from the Costa Rica Dome - CRUD Field 142mm St13 metaG | ecosystem: Environmental > Aquatic > Marine > Oceanic > Photic zone | place: Costa Rica: the Eastern... | reverse complement strand
TTAAAATGGATCTCAGTAAATCACACCCTCGTGCCCTTCTCGAAAAAGGCGGGAATCAAGCATCGCTACGGCTACGTGCCGGTGAAAGCTCTTCACCCCGACATCTTGAGCAACCACTCAGGGTAGGCGGTACCCTGTTTATTAAGGAAGTTAAATCAGGAGATAAGGTCAACCTACCCGTTATCGGATTGGACGGTAAAAAGTACAATTTCGAAATGCTTGTTACTACAAACTAACTTTGCTACCTGAAATTTATAAGGCTTGATTGGATAATATAAATCGAAAATCATCCCTTTGTGAATCGCCTACATAGTTTTCCTCTTCTCCTGTTTCTCTTTTCGTTTAGTTCATGTATTGAATTTGAACGGGAGAAATTAACTTACATCCATGATGAAGAAAGAGACGAAATTCGGATGACCCTGCGCTACGAAGGCATATTCGGAAACCTTAAGAAGAGTGGACAATTTGTGTCGCACCAAAAGACGCCAGAAGACAAGGCCTTACCTGAAAACTCAATCAATTGCAAATCGAGCAACTCAGATCGGTCCTGAAAGAAAAGCAGGCCTTTTTCTTCAGCAACTGGATTTTCGAATATAATCAAAATACTCTCAACGAGATCCTCAAAAATGAGTAAGAAGAACTAACAACTGAAGGCAGAGTTTTTGGGAAACCTGAAAAAGAATTAATCAAATCCCTGCTCACTGAAATTAAAGTTGAAAATGTAGGCTTCTATCTAGATGCCAAAGGACGACTCTGTGGTGCTCAGACCTTAAGGCTTACTAACACAAGCAAGGTGATTACAATGGCAAACAAAGTACTCGGCAGACAATTAAAAGCCCGCCTACCTGAGATGAAAAACTTCTCACCTGAGACCATTACTTTGATCAGAGAGCAATTGAAGGATGATTTCCCTTTCATCCGACTTCACGGAAACCTGCTTCATCTCTCTATGATTATGAACAGATCAGATCAGGTAAAATTCTCAGAGAACTCACTTACCAAATTACCAAATGGGATCCGGACTGAATTCAGTGATGAAATACTTTCGCTGAAATGTGGTGAAGAAGATGATGAAAGTGGGTTTGCGAGTATGAAATGCTTTGAAGGATATCAACCGAACGCCCTCAACTACATAGAGGAAAACTACAGCAAGCTCGTCTTTTCACCTAAAAAGATTAGTGCTAAGCTGACCAATTTTCTAAGAGCTTCAAAGTAGACAATCTAAAGAGTAAGCAATCGACTTGCAAGGAATCGGAGTTCCAAAATAGGATTCGTTCATGAGAAGCCAATTATTTCTTTTCTTATTACCCTTGGTCGTCTTTGGACAATTCCTTGACCGGCCCAATGTGGTTTTGTTTATGGCTGACGACATGGGAATGGGAGACAGTTCAGCATATCAATTCTTTACCGGGAACTCCGATGGGCAACAGATTCATACACCCGCCATGCAAAAACTGGCAAACATGGGTATTCTTTTCACCGATGCCCACACACCATCCTCCCGCTGCACCCCCACTCGTTACGGATTACTAACGGGCAGATATCCATGGAGAGCCCGAATGAAACATTGGGTACTCTTTGGCGTACAGGGAGATCCATTAATTGAGGAGGACCGCCCCACCCTCGCCACACTCTTCCGCTCCTGCGGGTATGCAACTGCCATGGTAGGTAAATGGCATCTCGGTCTGCGATTCACCCGGCAGGATGGACGGCCAGCCGCTGGATGGGAGGATGCGGATCTAACTAAAGATGTTTTCGACGGACCCTGTGACCACGGTTTTGATTATGCCCGTTTCACCTCGCGCTCCCATGGGACATCCGGTCCAGATGCAGGAACGACCGGAACGAAATCAGGTAAAAATAAGAAAGGCGACCGTAATACACCTGTCCAGTCAATTGGCCCCGGTCATATTCATAACCGTCGAATCATCGGTGCCACGGGGGAAGGAAAGCAATTGATCAAAAAGGGAGAGAATGCCTATGATTTGCACTCTCTGGGAAGTCGCCATTCGGATAATGCGATGGAATTCCTCAACCAACATTTACGTAACCGGGAAACCTCATTTGATCCCTTCTTTCTCTACTACCCAAGTAATTCAAATCACGGCCCCTACACGGTGGATGAGAAAATAGGTGGGCGGAAAATAAAGGGAGCCGGGAGGATGATTTCGGGCGACTCTGCCTCGGTCCGTCTAGATTATATTTATGAGAACGATGTGGCATTGGATCGTCTCTTGACTTTTCTTGAAAAAACTAAGGACCCAAGACGGCCCAGCCGTAAACTCATTGAAAACACTATTGTCATTTTCACCTCGGATAATGGTGCGGAAGTGAAATCAAAAACAGCCACGGGTCCTGTGAGAAGTAATAAGGGAAGTTGCTATGAAGGCGGGCACCGGGTTCCCTTTATTGTATCCTGGCCCGAGGGAAAAATAGGAGACGGAGATGCAGAAAGTCCTGGAAAGAAAAGTGAAGAATTAATCGGACTACAGGATCTCTACTGCACCTTCTCCAAGATTCTAGGTAAACCTTTACCCAACCTAAGAGAAGGCGAAAAGGGGGCCGAGGACAGTTACAATATCCTTCCGGCTTGGCAGGGGAAATTATTACCCCATCGCCCGATGTTTTACAATGACCACAAGGAGGCGAAAAACGGAGCTGCCTGTGCCGTGCGTATTGATAATCCAACTGTTGCGGGAAAACCTATGAAGGGTAAATGGAAGATCTTTTTCAACGACTCGCTTACAAGGTTTGGTAAAGCCAGTGCGGTCGAACTCTTCGAATTATCCTCGGATCCCATGGAGTCCAAGAATCGTATAGCAGAAAAGGGACTAAAGCCACTGATCCAAGAATTAATTTCCATTGCCCTGCTCCACCGTAATACGGGAGGTCAACGATTTGTAGAATTTGCCCCAGAAAAGCGTTTCCTATTCGATTGGAAAAAGCCATTGCCCGTGCCCTCCCCTATAACCTTTTTTGTATCCACTAAAGGAGGGGATGGAATCAGAGATGCTGAAGGACTGGGCATTAAAGGTAAAGGTTCTCCACGGGTGGACCCGGGAGAGGCTTTTGCCATTCGTTTCGAATCGGATGTACTTGTTGAGTCCATTGGTTTAACCGCGGGTAAGGAAGGCACATGCGGAGGATCCCTACGAATGGGAAACCGGTCAGCCCTTGCCATCTATTGCACTGATGCGGATAACGACGCCAAGGATCAGCAGGGAATCATTAGTGATCTTGGGGTTCTGAAAAAAGGAGAAATGCTCATTCTTGACCCAAGCCCACACTGGGGAGCCGAATCTCCCGGAAGCTGGAAACTGGAATCACTGGCGGTTCGACCACTTGCAGAAATTAAATGAAGAAACTAACCATAACCTTCCTTTTACTTTCCCTCAAGGGAAGTCTGACCGCCAAACCAAGTGTCCTTTTTATTGCAGCCGATGATCTGTCCTATGCACTCGGTTGCTATGGTGATCCAATTGCAAAGACACCCCATTTGGATCGACTCGCCGCCACCGGTACATGTTTCCTCAACGCGTATAACCAGTTACCTCTCTGCAACCCAACACGGGCTTCCGTAATGACCGGACTCCGCCCGGACACTATTAAAGTTTATGATCTGGACCGGCATTTCCGGGACGAGGTACCTGATGCCGTCACTCTATCGCAACAATTTATGAAACATGGATGGTGGGCAGGAAGAGTTGGTAAAATCTATCATTACAATGTACCCGCATCGATTGGAACCGATGGTTTTGACGATCCTCCATCCTGGCAAAAAACCATCAATCCCAAAGGGCGTGACAAAACCGATGAACATCTGGTTTTCAATGCGGAACCACACAGAAAGATTAGTGCTGCCCTTAGCTGGTTGGCTGCGGAAGGGAAGGATGAAGAACAAACTGACGGGATGATCGCCACCGAAGCGATCAAGTTGATGGAGGAAAAAAAGGGTGAGCCTTTCTTTGTCGCAGCCGGATTTTTTCGTCCACATACACCTTTCGTAGCTCCCAAAAAATACTTCGATATGTATCCACTGGAAACATTGAGACTTCCTTATGCGCCTGAAGATGATCGCGAAGATGTTCCAACTGCCGCCTTCGCTCACAATTGCCCGATTCCTCATTACGGACTGGATGAAGTCACCTGCCTGAAAGCGATGCGGGCATATTATGCCTGTGTATCCTTTATCGACGCCCAGGTTGGTCGCATGCTTGATGCCCTCGACCAACTCAAACTGACCGACAATACGATTGTAGTCTTTTGGAGCGATCATGGCTATCACCTCGGGGAGCATAACGGTATCTGGCAAAAGCGAACCCTTTTTGAGCAGGGAGCCAAAGCACCCCTGATCATTCGAAACCCTAAGGCAAAAGGGAAAGGGCAGCCATGCCGCAGGATCGTTGAGTTTGTGGACATTTATCCAACTCTTACGGAACTGGCCGGGCTCCCAACCCCAAAACAAGTCGAAGGACGCTCCCTTAAGAAACTTTTGGATAACCCACTCACCAAATGGAACGGAACTGCAATTACCCAGGTCTTACGACCTGCAGATGACCGACTAAAAAATCCAGTCATGGGAAGAAGCATAAGGACTGAAAGATGGCGTTATTCCGAATGGGGCGAAGGCAAGTTCGGGGAGGAGCTTTATGACCATTTTGTTGACCCGATGGAATTTAATAACCTTGCTCTCAATCCAACAAAAGAAAACCACGAAATTATAAAAAAGCTTAAAAAAGAGCTCACTGAAAAAGCAAGTGGCAAGGTGCCCACAACTCCATTCAATCCCAAAAGGCTCTAGGTCAAATGGACACAATAACCGTCGTTGCCATCATTGCTGGTTTGATTTTAGCAGGTATTTTCTCATATATGGAGGACGCTTTTGAAAAATTACTTAACCCAATCTTCCGGTTGATTGGAATCCAATCATCAGCCGGACCAATCAATATTACTGTAACCAAAAAAGATAAGTTCATCGCACTCACTCTCAAAAATAATGGAAAGGGCAAAGCCAAAATGGTCGCTATTCTAATGACCGATGAAAAAGGAAAAAAAGTCTTTCCCATTCCTTACCTGCATGAGAGCGAAGTAGGTGAGGAAATGGAAGAAAAAAAAGCCAAAGAATTCCGTAAGCGACTCCTATCTATTAAGATTGAGCAAGGAGCGGAAAAGACAGTATTCTTGAACCCGACTGAACTGGAGGGAAATGACATAGGCACACTCGGACTATTGGATTCCAACGGGAAGTTCTGGCAGGTGGAAAATATTTAAATTGGATAAAACAAGATATCATGACCTAGATGCCTTGAGGGCTTACGCTATGTTGCTTGGTATTCTGCTTCATGGTCTACTCTCCTTCCTGCCCACTCCGATATGGCCAGTTCAGGATATGAATCAATCGGTATTCTATTTCATTCCCTTGATGTTTATTCATGGATTCAGGATGTCTCTGTTTTTTTTGATAAGCGGGTTTTTCACCATGATGATTTGGAAGAAAAGAGGGACTATGAATTTGTTGAAGCATAGAACCCTGCGGATCGTTTTGCCATTTTTGATCTTTGGGTCAGTGATTTTTCCCATACTTAATAATATGGGTGCTTTTGTAAGCTCCGTAGATACTGTTCAAGAGACTGAATACAGTCCGGTAATAATACCAGCATACGAAGCTCCGGATGATCTTGGCAATGCTGCCCGCAAAGGAGACCTCAAAAAAATAAAGATATTTTTAGATGAGGGTGCTGACCTAAACGGAAAATACGATAAAGGATTTACCCCGCTTCACTGGGCAGCAACCATGAACCAAGTGGATGCCATCCAATTTTTGATAGATGAAGGAGCAAATCTGAATTCAAGGGATGGTCATCAATCCACCCCCCTCTTATTGGCTGCTTTTTTCGGGAATACGGAGTCAGTTGAATCCCTTCTACAAGGCGGAGCTGATCCGGACCTGAGAAATAAGGATGGTGCCCTGCCCGTTCAAGCAATGCTGGCCAATCGCCAAATCACGGAATGGGTAGCACGGGATATTTTGGAAATTCCGATGGAATGGGAGAAAGTAAGCGATGGAAGAAAGCAGGTGAGGAAATTGTTGATTGGCGAAGAATCGGTATCTGAACAAAAACAAGGATGGTTCGCAAAAAACTACTTTATGTTCGGACAATTCTGCACCCATCACTTATGGTTCCTCTATGATTTAATTTACCTGACAGTAGGTTTCCTGATGTTCGGGTGGATCTTGAAGTTTTTGCCTAATTTCGGTTTTGGGAATTGGCTCGCCGAGTCTTCACTTCGACTGCTTGTCTTGATACCAGTTACCTACATTGCCCAATTTCACATGGGATCTGGCGAAGACGGGGTTTTCGGTCCGGCAACTGCGGTTTTTCTAAAGCCAGATTGGATCAAGCTCGGTTACTACGGGATTTTCTTTGGATTTGGTGCACTTTGCTTTCTACATAAAGACTTCCATGAAAAAGTTGGACGATTTTGGCCCTTATACATCTTATTTGCAGCGATTGCGTTTGTATTAGTTCTGCCCTTTTTGGAAGATAGAGATAAAGGGTGGAACTACGAATGGATCTCTCTCTGCTCGGCAATTTTCGTCTGGCTTATGATATTCGGCCTAATTGGTTTATTCCGCAAATTTTTCAGCAATGAAAGCCCTAAGATTAGGTTCGTTTCCGATTCTGCTTATTGGTTGTACATTGCACACCTTCCGCTTATTCAACTCGTTCAATTTTGGGTATCAGATTGGTCGTTACCAAGTATTTTTAAACTAATCTTCATCTGTGCAATCACCACTATATTATTGCTTCTTTCCTACAGGTACCTGATTCGATATACACTGGTCGGAACGATGCTTAACGGCAAACGGTATAAAATAAATGGAACAAACTAAATTATTGGACGGAAAATCTTACCTTTGGCTAGGAGTATTTTTTGGGGTTCTTATATGGTCCGGCATTGAGCCCAAGGACAGACTTACCTGGGTATTGGAAGCCGGTCCCGCAATCATCGGTCTTTTGGTAATCGCTAAAACACGCATTTCTTTTCCTCTCACTCCCCTGCTTTACTTTTGGATTCTGTTGCACTGTGTCGTTCTCATGGTGGGGGCAAAATATACCTATGCCGAGGTGCCACTCTTTGATTGGATAAGTGAAGTCTTTGGCTGGGAACGTAATAATTACGACAAAGTTGGCCACTTCATGCAGGGATTTGTACCCGCTCTTTTGGCCCGAGAAATCCTAATTCGTAAGAAGGTTGTAAATTTTCCGGGCTGGCAAAACTTCATTATTATTTCCATCTGTTTGGCCTTTAGTGCTTTTTATGAATTGATCGAATGGTGGGCAGCCTTGCTCATTGGTGAAGATGCAGATGCTTTCCTAGGAACTCAGGGATATGTCTGGGATACTCAGTCGGATATGTGGCTCGCCCTGGTTGGTGCATTATGTTGTTTATTCCTTCTCAGCAAATCACATGACAAACAACTCAAATCATTGCTCTCATAAGATATAAATTTTAGTCAATTAAATGAATGGAAACTGATTGGGACCAAAGATACCGGGAAGAAGACACCCCTTGGGATAAAGGCAAGCCTGCCCCCGGGTTGGTGGATTGGCTAAGCAATCAAAACATTGACTCCGACACCAGGGTATTAGTTCCAGGATGCGGAAAGGGACATGATGCAGCAGCGTGGGCCAAAGCCGGATTTGAAACAACTGGTATGGACCTCTCAGACTTGGCCCTAAATGATGCCCGAAATAAGTATCAAGCACTCCCCTATCTTGCTTTTTTCCCGGGTAACTTTCTTGCAGACATACCACAGGAGCCATACGACCTCGTTTTCGAACATACCTTATATTGTGCAATTAATCCTCAACGAAGAAATGAATATGCCAAGTCACTACTTACATGGTTACGTCCGGGCGGACATTTCCTGGCAATTCATTTTGTTTTTCCACTTACTGACGAGGGTCCTCCATTCGGGGCAAGCGAAGAGGAAATTGTTGCCCGCTTTTCTTCTGATTTTAAATTAATAAAACAATGGAAGCCCAAACACTTCGATGGGCGGGAAAATGAAGAACTGATGTTTTTGTGGCAAAGAAATGCCTAACCAGTCATCTTATCTTAAATAATAAAATACTTACTTTGCTCTCATTGAGCGTTGGAATTTCAGATAAATGATTTATTCTGTTTTGCATGGTTTATGGGAAATATTCCGCCCTGCTATTACTCAGTCTTTCGATCTTTCTGAGGGCTTGGTGTACCCCGGAAATTGAAAGCGGGAAAAAACTTTACACTCAACATTGTGCAGAATGCCACGGAAAAAAAGGTGAAGGAGTGGTGGATGAATTCTCCAAACCTCTAGTCGGTGACTGGCCTCTTGAAAAACTGACTGATTATGTAAGCAAAACAATGCCGGATTATGATCCGGAAGTAGTGACAGGAAAAGAAGCACAAGCAGTCTCCAAGTTCGTCTTTGACAGCTTTTACAAAAAACCTGAATTGTTCAGAAAAGAATCGAGAATTCAACTTGCCCGTTTAACCAACCGGCAGTTTAAGCAATCTATTGCAGACCTCTTTGCTCAGTTTGAAGGGCAACCCGTTCTCAACCAGCCTGTTCAGGGCCTGAAAGGACAATACTACAACGCGGAAGGCATGAATAAGCGTAAGAAAATGCATGCGGAAAGGATTGATTCAAAGATCAATTTCAATTTCGGAGACAAAGCTGCTATGGAAGGCATGAACCCTAAAAAATTCTCAGTTTACTGGGAGGGTTCGATTTTACCCCGAGAAACCGGTTGGTATGAATTCTTTGTTAAATCTCCTAATGGCTTTGAACTAAGTGTTAATCGAAGTGTCGGAGCACCTACTATCGATGAAAAGGTAACCGCAGGAACCTTGCGCGAGGAGAATGCAAAGCTGTTTCTTCTCGGTGGACGCCCCTACCCCTTTCGTCTCAATTATTTTAAATTCGATGATCCCAATGCATCGATTGAATTAAGTTGGAAAACTCCTGTGGGAGATAAAGAAATAATTCCTGCTGAGTATTTCTTCACTCAGGTCGTTGCTCCATCCTTTATTAGCCAGCAAAAACTTCCACCCGATGATGCCTCTCATGGTTATGAAAGGGGAATCCAAGTAGATTCCACCTGGGATGAAGCTACCACCTTTGCTGCCCTTGAAGCATCAACCTATGCGGGGAAACGAATGGACCGTTTGGCCAGAACCAATAATAAGGACGAAAAAAGAAGACAAAAAATAATCACATTTTCAGAAGAATTTGTGCGTTACGCTTTTCGGGAGAGGTTAACAAAGGAAGAACTTCATAAGTATGTGCACTCCAAATTTTCTGACGGCACTCCGTTGTATACCTCCGTCGAAAAAATTGTTCTTACTGCCTTAAAATCTCCGCGTTTCCTTTACCCAGAATGGCAGGCACTTGCAAAAAAGGAAAAAGACTCCCATGTGGTTGCTTCTAGGCTTGCCCTCTATTTCTGGGACTCTATCCCTGACAAAAGGATGTACAGCCTGATTGACCGTGATCAATTACTCAAGAAATGGCAGGTTGAAAATCAGGCAAAGATGATGCTAAAGGATTCACGTTCCATTGCAAAATTTAATGACTTCATGAAGCAATGGCTTGACATGAAAAACAAAGAGTTACCCACGCTGAGCAGCAGAAAGTTTCCTGACTTTTCATCCGCACTCGCGCTGGATCTTCGACGTTCGATTTTCCGCTGGATTGAAGAAACCGTATGGAAAGAAAACATTTCATGGCAGGCGTTTCTGAAAATGGACAAAATTCATGTGAACGAAAAGATTTCCGGCTATTACAATCTTAAATATCCGCAAGATAATAACATTTCCGGCTTTGTAGAAATTAATGCCTCCACATTAAACCGTTCAGGTTTACACACTCACCCCTACATTCTGGCAAGTCATTCCTACGCGGAAGAGAGTTCCCCCATTCACCGGGGAGTCTTCACCAGTCGAAAAATTCTTGGCCGTACCCTCCGTCCACCTACGGAAGCAGTATCCTTTCGGAATGCAGATTTTGACCCCAACTGGACGATGAGGCAAAAAGTGACCGAACTCACTAAAGCCGCCAATTGTATGAGCTGCCACGACCAGATCAATTCAACTGGCTTTGTACTGGAAAACTACGATGCAACCGGGCGAATGCGTTCAAAAATCTACGGTAAGCCAATCAACCTTATGGTCAAATATCTCGACAGTAATGGACAGGAACAAAAATTTTCTGATTCCAATGATCTCTTAAAACATGCACTTATGGCATCGAAGCCCTCCCAATCTTTTGTGCATGAATTATTCAAGCACCTTGCCAAACAAGCTCCATACAGTTATTTTGATTTAGATACCAAAAATCTTTCTGAAATGTTGAAAAACGGCAACTTAAAGATTAAAGACCTTTACATGCAACTTTGCTTTCAGGGAGCATCGGATGGATTTGTTTTTTCTGATTAATTTTTGAAACCATGAACTTAAATCCAATCCATAGAAGATCGGTACTCAAACAACTGGGGCTATCAACTCTTTCTCTTCCCATCCTATCTCAGACATCCAGCCTATTTGCTGAACCTGAAAAGAAATCGGCACCCAAACAAAGGCTGATTGTTATGTTCAGCCCCAACGGTACGATTCCTGACCAGTTCTGGCCGGATAAAACCGGTGAGGAATTTGAGCATAAAACCATTCTTAAGCCACTCGAGCCATTTCACGATAAAATGCTCGTTTTGAAAAACCTTCACAACAAAGTTAGAGGCGATGGTGACAATCACATGCGTGGCATGAGTTGCTTGCTTACTGGTATCGAACTCTTTCCCGGAAATGTGATGGGGGGAGGAAACACTCCATCCGGTTGGCCCAAAGGTATTTCCATTGATCGAGAAATCTGCAAATTCTTACAGTCGAAGGAAGACACCCGCACAAGATTTGGGGCATTGCACTTTGGCGTAGGAGTTCAGGACACTGCAGATCCATGGACGCGCATGTCCTACGACGGACCTAATCAACCTGTAACTCCTCTAGCCGATCCCTATGATGCCTACCGGAAACTATACGGAAATATTAGGGAAAAGAAACAGGTTCGTTCAGTACTTGATGACCTGAGGGGTGATCTGAATAAAGTTGCAAACCAACTGCCTGAATCAGACCGCAAGTTACTGATCGAGCATACCAAGTTGGTTGAGCGGATGGATAAGGAGTACGAATCAGGAACTTCTCTTACCAATTTACTCGCCCACCCCCCCGAACTACCCGAAGGATTGCGGAACCAAAATGACAGCCTTCCTGAACTTGGCAGGCTTCAAATAGATATGCTAGTCAATTCCTTTGTAAATGATTTTGCGAGGGTTGCCACGCTCCAATACACAAAGTCTGTGGGGCAGGCTAAAATGAATTGGCTGGAAATCGATGATGCTCATCACACCCTCTCTCATGAACCGGATAAAAATAAGGATGCTTATGATAAACTGGTGCGAATCAATACTTGGTTTGCGGAGGAACTCGCCTACCTACTGAAGAAATTGGAAAGCACTCCTGAACCGGGGCGTAAAGGGACAATGCTCGATAATACTCTTGTAATATGGACTAACGAGCTCGGTAAGGGCAACAGTCATACGCTGAATAATATTCCATTTGTTCTAGCAGGAAATGGTTTCGGATTCCGCATGGGTCGATCCATGAATTGTGAAAACAGTGCCCATAATCGTTTCCTTCTAAGCCTTTCCCATGCCGTTGGAAATCCATTGGAAACTTTTGGAAATCCTGCCTTTTGCCAAGGTGGGCCTCTCAACCTATCCTAAACTAAATGAAAATTTTGCCAGATTGTGCACTTGCCATTATTTTTTTTGCATTTGCTGGGATTTCTCAAGCATCTCCTGGCTGGGAACCTCTTTTCGATGGAAAATCGACTGACAATTGGACACCTCATGCGGAAGTAGAAATATTTGAAGCCAAGGGAAAAGAATTACATCTTTTTTCCAAGCGTAATGTTTGGGTTCTCAGTCACCAAAAGATGAAAAATTTCGAAGTCGAGTGTGAGGTAAAGATTCCCCTCGATTACGAGGAATTTAATTCAGGGTTGGGTTTTCGCCTTTCAAATGGGAAAGGAAAACCAACTGGCTACCAGTGTGAAATAGATCGCGCGAAACCTGCGGGAATTTATGGTATAGGGATGGGAGGTTGGCTTTATCCCACTAAAACCGAACATGAAGAGTATAATATCCTGATTAAGGGCTTATTTATTGCGGAGAATTGGAATCATTTTCGCATTATTTGCAAAGGAACCAATGTAACCACATTTCTGAACGGTAAAGAAATAGCCAATGTAGATACAATCAAGGAGATTTCCGGTCATTTTGGAATTCAACACCACGGAAAGGGTGGCACGGTCAAATTTCGCAATCTTCGTGCCAGAAAACTTTGAACAAAATTGAAAAGTAAAATCCTTAATGAAAACTAATTCATTTATTTTCTTATGGATAGTCCTTTTGAGTATATGGAGCTGTTCGGAAGTTAATGAAGAAGAAATTATTAAAAATTTCTATCCTTTGGATTTCTGCATCGTTACCGGCAACGATCTTAGAGACATGGAAGGACCCGTAAGTTATGACCATAATGGAACCCTCATAAAATTTTGTTGTAAACCATGCATTCCTAAATTCCAGAAGAATCCAGCCAAATACCTGGTACTTCTTCAAGAAGAGCTCGAGGCTCAAAAAGCAGCCTCTTTAGAGAATAACTCTAGCTAGAAATTTACAGATCGCGTAGGCTCTGCCACCAGTTTTTCTTTGGTGGATTCCTGATACTTTTTTGTAAATCTTCGGATAATCCACTCTCTGGCAACCACGCCTCCACCGCATTCTTATCCTGACGATACCACTCCTGCCCGACGGAACGAATTGTCTTTTGCTGAAGTTTTTCTTCTGAAATAGAAACTGCCCATTCCATAGCAGATCCGGCATCGTCACGGGAAACAGTTGATGCATAACTCGCTAATGCCGAATCTAGTCGAGGTCCAGCGGGCTGTTCATTTAGCCAGGTGCCGGCAGCCAAAGGGTCTTTCTTAGCCCAGTTGCCAATAATATTTTTTACTCCAAGTTCCTGATTTTTACCTTCCGCTAATCCAGAAAAGTAATCAATGGCAGACTCCGGATCCGTTTCACTCCAGCGAAGACCTAAATTTTCAAAAGCCTTAGTCGCATATTTCTTGTCTGAATGCTGCTCCAACCAACTCGCCATCTGTTCAGGCTTATCCCGAGCGAGTGAACGGCTTAATTTTGTGAATGCTGCCTCCTTCAGTTTCGGGTTTTCTATTTTTTCCGCCCAACTTGAAGCTTCTCCAAAGCCACGCTTGTTGTAAAATTCTGCGAGAGTACCGGCCAGTTTTTCGACTTCATCGCCTCCTTCCATGTTCATGACATATTCGGAGGCACCATCAAGATCCTTGGATGCCCACCCCTTAATAAGTCCAAAATTATATAATTTCGCCATTACCTGATTTTCAGGTTTCTCCACCCATGCCAGTGCTTCCCGGGGATTTCGTGATGCCCAACCTTCCAAAACCCCTGACACTGCAAACCCGGCTCCCATCCCCGATGCCCTTGATTTACAATAATCGATGGCACCATAGGGATCGAACTGACTCCATGCATAAAGAAGCATCCGATACTCCTGCATATTCTCAAAACCAAAAGGAATAGATTCAAAAACCTCTAGGGTTGCATCTAAATTATCAGAATTTAGCTGCTTCATAGCTTCGGCCAGGGTGGCGTATTTGTAGACCGGATTGGTTTCGTTCACAAATTGATCCAGAATTTCCCGAATACCGCTCCGTCGCCTTTCTTCCATGAGATAGTATGACTCATTTTGCTTTTCAGAAGAATTAGCAACCATATCGGAGGAAACTTCATTCGATTCAGCTTTTAACCCTGCCTGTTGCAGATCTTTCTTCGATTCTTTTTTCTTTTGATCAGAAACAATTTTTTGGGCTTCTATACTGGTGTCAGTCTTCCCTGAGAGCCCAAGATAATATCCACCAGCAAAGAGTACGGCTCCGCCCAAGGTAACATATGCATAAAACCAGAGTTTAGATTCCATTGTCTAATTTATTTCTTTTCGTCGATCTTAGAAATCTTACCGTAGAGATGACCTCCGACCTTTCCATGGGCCCATGTACCTGCGTATTTCTGACCATCAATTACCACATGTGCACTAAAGGTACCTAGTCCGGGTATATTCAAGTCCTGCATGGTGATTATCGGGACATCCCCTATCCACTTTACCGGTAAAGGCATAGGCAAAGTGACATCCTTTTTTCCGTATTTAATTCTGGCAGTGAAAATCCATAGATCTTCCTCACCAAACTTTTGCACACTATGAATTTCGTAAGTCTCTTCCGATGGTGGTAGATCAGATCCATCAATTGTGAAAAATCCGGTAAAGCGAACTCCTTGCATTGATTTTGAAAATTTCTCAAAACGATCCTGTGAACCAACTGATTCTTTTGATGAGTATACTTCCTGAATTGGAAATAAGGATAACTGGACAAGAATCAATGTAAGGTAAAGAATCTTCATAATTGAAATGATCCTCTATGCCGTGACCTTTGCAAACATGAAAATTACGATTAGAAAGGATTTAAAAATGATTCTTCTAGTTTTTTCGAAAGATCAGTAAATTTGAACTACCGATAAACCATAAGTTTTGATTATCAATTTTCCTATTTCGGTCTTTACCTTTAGGCATAAGATTAAAACGATATATGACATACTCATTCTCATGAAAACTCCAGTATCTAAAACTCTTTTTTTCCTTATCTCACTTGTGCCCTTTTTAATGACTTCTGCATTTGGTCAATTCGATACCAAGGCAACTCCCATTGACAGCATATCTGTAAAGAAAGGATTTGAAGTCGAATTACTCTTCACTGTTCCAAAGGAGAGACTGGGTTCATGGGTCAATCTTTGCCTCGACGACAAAAATCGCATTATTGCCAGCGACCAATTTGGTGGTCTTTACCGTTTTAAGGCACCCGCAAAAGGTCTGACCCTTAAGGAAAGTGATATCGAAAAAGTTCCTGCCAAAATCCGTGCTGCCAATGGACTACTCTGGGCGTTTGACAGCCTGTATGTTGCAGTTAACGATTACGAGAAAAAGATGGAGAGCGGAGTCTACAGACTCACAGACTCAAACGGAGACGATCAGCTCGATAGAGTGGAAAAACTTCGGGGCATGATGGCACGGGGTGACCACGGCGTACATGCACTTATTTTGAGTCCTGATAAAAAGTCCATTTATCTCATTACAGGAAATAACACTACTCCGGTGGAAGCAAATCGTTCCCGTGTGCCGATGGACTGGGGAGAGGATCACCTTCTTCCTCGCATGCCTGACGGGCGGGGTCATAATCGAGATCGTCTCGCCCCTGCCGGTATCATTTACAAAATATCTCCCGATGGAAAGGATTGGGAAATAGTATCTTCCGGCTACCGTAACATTTTTGATGGAGGCTTCAACGCGGATGGAGAACTCTTTACCTACGACGCGGATATGGAATACGATTTCAACACGCCATGGTATCGTCCAACCCGCATTTGTCATGTCACAAGCGGCTCGATGTACGGATGGAGAAATGGTACTGGGAAACGTCCTGAATTCTACCCGGACAATCTGCCCGCAGCTATCAACATCGGGCCTGGTTCTCCGACCGGAGTTACTTTTGGATACGGAGCTAAGTTTCCATCCAAATATCAAAAAGCCATGTTTATTTTAGATTGGAGCTGGGGGAAAATCTACGCCGTACACATGAAACCGGACGGAAGCACATACACCGGTATGAAGGAAACATTTATTACCGGTAGCCCCCTACCGGTAACGGATGCAATTATTCATCCCGGGGATGGCTCCATGTATTTTGCCATTGGTGGAAGAAAAGTGCAGTCCGGTCTATACCGCGTAAGCTATGTTGGTAAAGAAGACACCAAGCCAGTTTCCATGAAACCGCAGGTTAATGATCTAGCGAAACTCCGTCATCAACTTGAAGACCTGCATGTCGGTAATCACACAAATGCTCTGAAGTTGGCATGGCCTCACATCGATCATGATGACCGCTTCATCAGATGGGCTGCACTTATGGCCATTCAGCGCTTACCCGTTGAGAAGTGGGTAAACAGAGCACTCCAAGAAAAAGATTTAGGCAAGCGTTCCTACGCTTTACTCTCACTTGCAAAAGCTGCAGGAATTGACCCTTTGCACCGCAAGGAATCGGATGCACCCGTCAACCTAGAGATTGGAAATAAAATCTTTCAATCACTCCTTGAAATCGATTGGGAGGTACTGAATTCAAGTGAACAAAATGCCCTCATTAGAACTTACCAAGTTGCAATGGTACGCTTTGGTAAACCATCCGCACAAATTGTTAAAAAGATAATTACTCAACTTGATCCCCATTTTCCTGCGAAAAGCTTTGAAATGAATTGGCTGCTCTGTGAAACACTTTCTTTCCTTGAGGCACCAAACACAGCCCAAAAGGGAATATCCCTACTGAACAAAGCTCCCACGCAGGAAGAGCAAATGGAATATGCCCGATCACTTCGAACTCTGAAAAATGGGTGGACACACAAACTTAGAACCCAATATTTTAATTGGTTTCTCAAGGCGGCCAATTATCGAGGTGGGGCCAGCTTTACTAAATTTATAGAGTTCATACGGAATGATGCGGTAGCAAGCCTCAGTCCAAAAGAGCAAAAAGACCTCTCTGCCCTACTTGACAAAAAAGCCGAGGTAAAGTCACCCGCCGAGGTTATGGCAGAAGCGATGGCTGGTAGGACATTTGTCAAAAATTGGGAATTGGCGGAACTAAGCAAATTGTCATCCAATGGTCTCAAAAGAAGAAGTTTTGACAGTGGTCGCAAAATGTTTGCTGCGGGGGGATGCTACGCATGCCACCGTTTTGGGAACAAGGGAGGAATGAACGGCCCAGACCTGACTGGCTCGGGAGGGCGCTATTCCCCTCACGACCTGCTCGAGCAAATCATGTATCCCAGCAAGGAGATCAATGAACAATTCGTTCCTACGATGGTTAACCTTAAAAACGGACAAACCCTCTCTGGAGTTGTTGTAAATCTCAATGGCGATCGCGTCACCCTCAACACCGACCTCTACAATCCAAATCAAAGAACCAGTGTGCAAAGAAAAGATGTTCTAAGCATGGGTCCATCCACAGTCTCACCCATGCCTCCAGGCCTGCTTAACATGATGAAAAAGGATGAAATCATGGACCTTTTAGCCTACATCCTAAGTGGCGGGGACGCTGAACATTCATTTTTCTCAAATTAAGCATCAATGGATATCTATTGCTTAAGATTGTCTTTTGTTAAAATTCTTGTCACCGCATTTATTTCGGTGCAGGCACTGGAGGCCTATTCCCAAGACCAATTCAAGGTCACTGAAATACCGACAATGGTAAGGCAAAACCTAAAGTTATCCGAGTTTTATCAAAAACGGGTGACCATTGGAGGTTTTTCCATCGTGAGTTCATCAAAAGTGTCAGATTTTGCCCTCAAGGAAGCTGCTTACCTCATCGCAAAAATGACGAGAAAGCATCCCAACTACCTACAAAAGCTTGCTGAAAATAAGGTCCGTTTTTCGATTATGGCAAGAAATGAGTTTACCACAGATATTCCTGAGCATTCGGATTTGTCACCCGCTGTATTTTGGGATAAGCGGGCACGCGGACTTGGAGCAACTCCTGCACGCCCAGCTGTCAGTTGTGGAGAAGAAAATCTACTGGCCATTGAAGGCGACCCATACAAGCGGGAAAACATATTAATTCATGAGTTTGCCCATGCCCTGCATTCTATGGCAATCAATGATCTGGATTCATCTTTCCAAGCAAGGCTCGAAAAGTATTTTAAACAGGCGATTGAGGAAAAAATTTGGGAAGGAACCTACGCTGCATCAAATCCAGCAGAGTACTTCGCAGAAGGCGTGCAATCATGGTACGAATGCAATCGGGCGAATGACCGAGAACACGGATTCATCGATACAAGGGAAGAAGTCCAAAAGAACGATCCTCGTCTTGCCAATTTAATCATCGAAAAATTTGGGGAGGATTCATGGAAATATATTCATATATCCCAAAGAATTTCGAAAGAAAAGCATCTTAAAGGCTATGATCCAGCCAAAGAAAAACCATTCGTCTGGCCCGCAAAATTATTAGATTGGCACAAGAAATTTGAACAGGGAAAAGTCAGCCTTGCTCCCGAGGGAGCAGAACGAGCCATACTTATGAAGCAAGGAAAAGAGATAAGGTCATATTATTCCAAGAGGAGGTGCGAATTTTTCTTCCACAACCTATCCGGCAAAACGATTGAAATGCATTGGATCGATTTTGATGGCAAATTTTCACAACCCCGAACCTTGCGACATAAAGACCACATTAGGATTCAATCTTTTACGGGTCATTGTTGGCGAATTAAAAGTTTAAATGAGAGCCCTGCATCCAAACCAAAATTTTATCAACTGCCAGATGCAAAACACGCAAAGTTGAGTCTCTTAAAACTGTAGTTATGATTACTTTAAGAAATTGTTAACAATTTAATTGACCGTAAAATAATTTTAACTGAATCTAAAGCGTTATGAAGCCATTCCCTCGCAGACAGTCGTATCGAGATAGCATCACCAATGTTATCAGGCGAGACTTAATGAGTGGAAAATTCAAATGTGATGAACCAATTCGCGAACAGAAACTAGCTGCCAGATTTGGTACCAGTCGCGGACCAGTCAGAGATGCCCTAATGCAATTGACTCAGGAGGGAGTCCTTGAGTACCAACCAAACAAAGGAGTCAGAGTAAGCTCACTTTTAACGGATGAGGAACGCGATGTCGTGGTAGCTATGCGATTAGAACTTGAGAAGTACTGCATACAAAAATTTATTCCCATCGCATCAGAAGAAGATTTTGAAAATATTTCGGTTTTGCTTGAGCGACTTACAAATGCATGTGAGGAGGCCTCTTTGCCCGAAGTCGCAGAAAGCGACTTGGCCCTTCACCGTTATTGGGTCGCTCAAGCATCCTCCCATTTGGAAAGTACATGGTTGGGACTTAGTGTTCGTATGATTATGAAATATTCACGATTGGAAAACTATGATCAAGCGATCGAGGAACACACTCGTATTGTCGAAGCTGTGCTTGATAGGGATGCTGATAAAGCAATCTACTATCTTGGTGAAAATATTTTATGAGTCGTGAAAAATCTGTTTTGGTTTGTTTCACTTCTTTTCTTTTTCTGTACGCTCCAGGCTAAAGAAACAAAAAACAAGTATTCAAGAGGAGACGAACTATTTACCCTTAAGATTGGTCCGCTTCTCCAACAGAAATGCCTCGCTTGTCATTCCGAAAAGGAAGGCAAACTCAAGGGTGACCTCGATCTGTCATCATTAGACGGCATGTTATTTGGTGGCGAAACTTCGGAAAAAGTACTTGTACCTAAAAAGCCTGATGAAAGTCTCCTATTGACTGCGATTGAATGGGAGGACCCGGATTATGAGATGCCTCCGAAAGAGAACGACAAGCTCACGGAAAAACAAATCCAATACTTTCGTGAATGGATTGAACTTGGCTCTCCCTGGCCAAGCCAAAAAGTTCAAGATCAGATCAAGATTGCAGAACGCAAAAAGATCCAAACAGATGAGGGAATCATCGTCAAAAATTCGGGAGGACTCTCCGATGACTGGACTTACAGAAGATATAAACCGGAAGACTTATGGGCCTTTCAACCTGTTCAAAAACCTAAAATCCCTGCATCCCTCAAGAATCCCATCGATTATTTTGTCGAAAAAAAGTTAGGCGAAACCCAAATAAATCCTGCCCCAACTGCAGACTTTCGTTCACTGGTCAAAAGAGCATACCTCGATCTTCACGGTCTGCCTCCTACTCCTTATCAAATTTACCAGTTCCGTTTGTCATGGGATAAGAATCCGGATAAAGCCTGGGACGAACTCCTTGACCAATTAATGGACAGTCAGCACTTCGGAGAACGCTCAGCCCAGCATTGGCTTGATGTCGCAAGATACGCTGACACCGCTGGTCTTTCCAATGATTATGAACGATCCAACATGTGGAGGTATCGGGACTATGTGGTCAGATCATTTAATGAGGATAATCCCTATGACCGCTTTATAATTGAACAGATCGCCGGTGATGAACTCTGGGAAAAACAGCCAATAGACGAAAAAAATTCAGAACTCCTAATCGCGACATCTTTTTTGAGAATGGGGCCATGGGATCCGGCCATGGTTCTCAAGCCTCAGGCTCGACAACTTTATCTGGATGATGTGGTGAACGCGGTGGGTCAGACATTTCTTAGCACAACTATGCGATGCTTCAAGTGTCATGACCATAAATTTGATCCCCTGCCTACCAAGGACTACTATAGATTCTACTCTGTTTTTAGCCAAACACAATTGGCTGAAAGACCTGCCGAATTTATCGAACAGGAAAACCTGAGAGGAATGAACGCAGGTAAAGAGGCAACAGAAAAAATGCTTTCATTCGCAAAAAATAAGTACGAGAAACTTTATAACAAACAGGAGGAGGCAGCCAAGAAATGGTTTGCTGAACATAAAAAAGAGTATCTGGATGAAAACAAACGTCGCAGCCTGCCCGATGAAGAGAAACCCCCACGTCATGTGGGTTTAACTCCAACCGAAACTGGTAGACTAAAAGTTCGCCGTCAGGATGATTGGATATGGACACGTCGCTTGGAAAGGTATCAACCTCTCGCTCAAAGCGTCTATAATGGACCTGTGCCTAAAAGTTTAAATTCGAGGAAGATGCGGATGCCCAATGAAATACCGCAAGCTCCGATCATTCCCACAAAAATACTGACGGGTGGTGCATTGGAAGCTCCTGGGGATCCAGTAAGTCCGGGCGTGCTGAGTGCACTTGGGTTATCAAGCTCCAAAGATGAAGTAGATGCCTTCGCAGTAACCAATGAAATCAACGGTCGAAGACTCGAGCTTGCTCAATGGATAGCCCATCCCAAAAATCAACTGACTGCCCGTTCAATTGTTAACCGTGTCTGGCAAAGACATTTTGGTAAGCCACTCGCAGGTAATCCAAACAATTTTGGAGCCAAGGGAAAGAAGCCCACTCATCCTCAACTGCTCGACTGGCTAGCTGCCGATTTCGTGGAAAATGGGTGGAAATTCAAACGCCTGCACAAGTTGATAATGAGCTCCAAGACTTATCGTATGGGCACGAAACACCCGAAAATAGACAAACTCAAAAACATCGACCCCGAAAACCGCTTGCTTGCATACCGTGAACCACGGCGCCTTTCTGCAGAGGAACTAAGAGACTCCATGCTCGTCAGTTCCGGCGAGCTGAACCGGGAAATCGGTGGCTTGCCCATAATGCCCGAAATAAATATGGAAGTTGCCCTACAACCAAGAATGATTCAATTCTCATTGGCCCCAGCTTACCAGCCGTCAAAATGGCAAAAAGACCGCAATCGAAGAACCATTTATGCCTACAGGGTTCGGGGCCAACCGGATCCTTTTCTCGAGCTCTTCAATCAGCCAAATCCTAATGATTCCTGTGAAGAAAGAGTTTCTGAATCTGTCTCGCCTCAGGCTTTCACCCTTCTGAATAGTAGCCTGATGAATGACCGAGCAATCGCACTGGCATTACGTGTAAAAGAAGAATTTGATGACATTCACCTCCAAGTCAAAAGAGCGGTGCAACTTGCCTACGGTCGTGTACCCACTCCAGCAGAATGGGATAGGTTGAAAAAATATGTAAAGAAAATGGAAACATATCATCACACTTCAAAACCAGAGCCCCAAGAGTATCCAACTTCAATTACCCGCTCATTGGTAGAAGAAAATACCGGTGACACCTTCGAATATAAGGAAATTCTTCCCGTTTTTGAAGAATATCAAAAAGACAAAAAAGCCCACGAACTTTCACCTGAAACTAGAGCACTTTCAGATCTATGTTTAGTTTTGTTTAACTCCAATGAATACATCTATGTCTACTGAAAAGGAACATTCCATTTTATTTCCATCCCTGAGTCGACGGGACTTTCTCTATGGAATGACTTCCTCTTTGGGAGCCTTGGCCATGACTGATATGCTGGCGAAAGACATGACAGCCCAAGGCGTGAAAAAGCCGATGCATCAGCCAAAAGCCAAAAACGTAATCATGCTCTTTATGGAGGGAGGCCCAAGTCAGGTGGATACTTTTGATCCCAAGCCTGAACTTAATAAACTTCACAAAACCGAATCCAAAAGAACGGGTACTCTTGAATCAGGTCACAAATTCTTCGTCGGCAGCCCCTATGGTTCACGAAAAGTTGGAAAGTCCGGACTTGATATGAGTGATCAATGGGTACATCTACCAGAAGTAGCAGATGAACTCTGTAATTATCGAGGTTGCTTCGCCGAATCTCTTAATCATCCAGAGGCTCTTTTTCACATGAACACGGGCAGCCGCCTTGGAGGTGATCCCTCTATTGGTGCATGGGCAAATTACGGTCTGGGTTCGGTAAATCAAAATTTACCAGGTTATGTGGTCATGACCGAACTTGCCTTACCCCAGGGAGGTTCAAGGAATTGGTCCAATGGCTTCCTTCCTGGGCAATACCAGGGTACAAGACTACGTCCGACTGGTTCCCCCATTCTTGATTTACACGGGCCTGCTCATAAAAACCGTTCTCACCAGCGGCAGGCAATAGACGAGCTTTCATTCCTCAACGAGCTACATGGTAAAAAACATCCCTATCACAAGGACTTGGAAACCCGTATGCAAAGCTATGAACTGGCTTATCGTATGCAGATGGAAGTTCCTGGAGTGATTGATTTAAATGGAGAGTCAGAAAAAACAAAAGAGTCTTACGGTCTAAACCAAAAGGAAACGGCAGAATTTGGAAAACAATGCCTCATGGCCCGCCGCCTTGTTGAAAAGGGAGTTCGTTTCGTTCAAATATTTTCGGGTGGCTGGGACAGCCACGACTATTTGGAACGGGCTCATGCTGCTCGCATCCGTAGCGTTGACAAGCCAATGACCGCTCTGATCAAGGATTTAAAATCCAGAGGCATGCTCAAGGATACCCTTGTACTCTGGTTGGGTGAATTTGGCAGAACTCCCGATAATAATCGTCGTGGTGGTGTTTATGCTATTGGCCGGGGACACAACAACAAAGCCATGACTATTATGATGGCGGGTGGTGGTGTAAAAGCAGGTACAATTGTGGGAGGAACCGATGAGATCGGAGCGGAAGCCGTGGATGTTGCCCACCCAATTCGTGACTTTCATGTTACCCTCCTTCATTTGCTTGGACTTGATGATAATAAACTAACTTACTTTCACGGCGGTAGATACAAGCAACTCAGTCAATTTGGCGGACAAGTTATAAAAGAACTCATCGCCTGATTTATATATCGCCAATGATTCGATTGATCATGGCTTTGCCATTCCTTTTTTTCGCAGGATTCTGTATCTATGGATTTTTTGCAACCTATGAACTCAAAGAATCACTTGAGCGGCTGTCCTGGCAATGCTTGTATGGAATTCTTGGGCTGGTATCATCACTCTCTTTTCTTTTCATACTTAAACCCAAAAAGAAATAATTTCTCATATGAAAACCACCCTTCTTCTTAATCTACTGGCCAGTCTTCTCTTCCTGCATGTCTACGGCAAAAAACCAAATATCCTTTTTATCATGTCGGATGATCACGCTGCCCATGCCATTTCCGCTTATGGAGGTCGCCTCGCCAAGATTGCTCCCACACCAAACTTGGATCGCTTGGCCAAAGAAGGTGCTCTTTTCAAAAATGCCTTTTGTACAAATTCGATTTGCTCACCTTCCCGGGCATGTGTACTGACCGGGCAGTACAACCATACAAACGGAGCGGTTGACCTAAGCGGTAAAGTTATGCCGGGTAAGCAAATGCTGGCCATCGAAATGAAAAATGCTGGATACGAGACCGCGATGATCGGCAAGTGGCACCTAAAGGTTGAACCCAAAGACTTTGATTACTACTGCGTCCTTCCCGGGCAGGGAAAATATCACGGTCCGTCCTTTCGAATACGAGGAGATAAACCATGGGGGAAAAACCTGATTGAATTCCCCGAAAAACACTCAACGGATGCAATTACTGATCTGACACTCGAATGGCTAAAAGGCCGAAAGGATGAAAAACCCTTCTTTCTGATGCATCACTACAAGGCACCTCATGATTATTTTGAAAATGCTGACCGATATGAATCCTACCTGGCGGATATAAATATTCCAGAACCTAAAACCCTGTGGAAAAGAGATCCAAAATTTGGTTCACTGGCTACCCGTGGTCATAACGACGAACTCATCCCCCATATTGGCACATCCATTGGAAGCAGGAATCCAAGAAGGTCGTATCTTCGCGATTTACCTGGTCGTTTTCCAAATGAATTTCCCAAAAACTATGATCATCAAAACTTCTCAGATGAAGAAAATACCCGTTTAGCCTACAATGCATATTTGAAGAAATTTCTTCGCTGCGTGAAGGGAATTGATGACAACCTCGGCCGCTTATTTGCTCACCTTGAATCTACCGGGCAGATGGACA
>Ga0163109_10000816_pt1 | contig 24658 bp, 20 predicted proteins | sample CRUFie1St13metaG_FD_108704 | JGI IMG/M metagenome (GOLD analysis project Ga0163109, IMG submission 108704) | Marine microbial communities from the Costa Rica Dome - CRUD Field 142mm St13 metaG | ecosystem: Environmental > Aquatic > Marine > Oceanic > Photic zone | place: Costa Rica: the Eastern... | reverse complement strand
ACTATTGCCATGACCTGACATTATTTCTAATAATATTTGCTTATCAGGATCATGGCCCTCTGCATTTAAACGATTTTCCCATGAAGTTCCTAGTGGAACATGGAAGCCCCAGGACTGTCCGTGCGGTATAACGATGCTGTCATAATTCCATTCATCGAGTTTGGAAAAAAGTTCTTTGGGTGAACTTGCATACTCATAACAATCTGAAGGTAATTCTGTTGAATTCACTCCAGCTTCACAATAAGGAATGTTCCTTACCTCATTCAAAAGCCATTTCAAATCTGAATAGCGTTTAAAATTAAAGATATCTATCCATCTGGCACCCACAGCTTGCTCAGTGGTATCAAAAACTCCGAGCCCTGAGTTAGGAGTTCTTGCGCCAATTGGCCTAGCAGGCAAGTTATAAATGTCCTTAAAAATAACATTTCTGTGGCCCCAATGATTTTCTTTTGTAGTTCCTATTTGAGTCCACTCCCAACCTGGAAAAACAACCAAATCATTTGTTACAGGGTCATTATTTGAAACATTGCATTGCTCAACAATCTTGTTTTGTTGACGCCAATGTTCAGGTGTTAAGCCTTCTGCATGGTCATTGAAACTAAAAAAATCTAGGTTTGCACAATAACGTGCAAAATCGCATGCCATAGAACTATCATGTGCACCCTGAAGCCCCATCATTGGTAATTCTAGAGTAAATGCATCTATTGAATAAGTTGTATGAACATGCAAATCACCAAATAGTATTTGCGATGTTTCGCTAGAATCTTCTCCTAATAATTCGTCTTTTGTCTTAAAAAATTTTAAATCTTGTTTATAAATTGCTTCACTTGATCGAGGAGCACCTTCAATGTTTCCTGGATCAACATCGGAACCGCAGCCGATGAGAAAAACTAGACCAGAGAATGATAGAAGTATTTTTTTAATTGATGAGAGCATTATTAGAAAACACTGGCTGAGCCATATTCTTTAATTAAATCGGTTTCAATTTTTTTTCTTTCTTGGTACATATCAAACTGCTTGCAAACTGCGTTATCCCATTCTAAAAAATCCTTATCCATTCGGTCTCCAATATTAAAAAATGTTTCTTCCGCTAAAAGACATTTTTCTAATAGAGTCCCCGTTGGAGATAATCTAAGATTTCCTAAAATAAACTCGAGAGAAAGCATGTCTTTATCCATAGATAAATATTTATCAGAATCCAGTTTTAGAAATCTCCTATTCTTAGAATCAAATTTTTCCCAATCAAAACCTTTTCCAGTTTTAGGAACACCTGTTTTCGCAAAAGATGCCCAAGCATTCATCATAGTATCTTGCATTTGATTTCGAAGTTCTCCCTTTGGATAAACATATCTGCCTATGGGGCCAAACTTAAAATCTCCGGTGATAAATGAAATTTCAATACCATGGGCTGATCCGATAAGATTAGGAAAATCTGCAAAGTAAGATGAGGTTTGGTCATCCCAATCAAATCTATAGGCATATAGAGAATTATTTCCAGACTTTTCTAAATCCATTAATGGTTCGTCTACACCTCTTAATTTCCAGCCCTGAGATCGTGTTTTCACCCAGAGCTTATACAAATCCTCTCTTTTAAATTTTATTTTAGGCAATGGGACAAGTTTAGTGAAAGGATAAGAGGCATCAACAAAATATCTATTTGTAGCAAGCCAAAGAGAAAGTTCATCTTTATTTGATCCAGCAATCACTGGAATATTTTTTTTCTTTTTAGCAGCAGCTAATCCAGCACTAACTCCATCAACATGGACTACAATTCCATCTCTCGTAAGAATAGGCAATCGATCATATGTATCTTTGGAAATTTGTTTATATGTTTCTAATAGAGCCTTTCCATTAATTGATCTTAAATATCTTTGATAGTCTTCGCCATATCTCTGTGGATTATTTTGAAATAGTTTTTTTATCGAACCGTATCCTGAAAGATCATTAGCAAATAATACTTTATCAGAAGCTAATTTATTATCAGGGACCGCTTTTTGATCCGATCCATATGCTTCTTCTTTAGTAAAGCTAGTTGTATATCCTGACTGGGAAATTGCCTTATGAAATAAGCCATCAGCGAGAGGGGATGCAAGCAATGAAAGAACATTATGACCGCCGGCAGATTCACCAAAAATAGTAATGTTCTCTGGATCCCCACCAAAATTTTGAATATTATTTTTTACCCATTTTAAAGCCTCAATTATATCCAACGTTCCAAAATTAGACGTTTTATCTAGTCCATCTTGAAGTCCCTGAATTGCTGGATGTGTAAACCAACCCAAAGGACCTAGGCGATAATTAATTGTTACAACAAGAACTTGATGTCTTCTAATTAACTCAGAGAAATCATAGTAATCTTTAATGCCAGAAGTATTACCGCCTCCATGAATCCAAAACATTACAGGCAATCTTCTGTTAAAATTGTTAACAGGAGCTTTTACATCCAAATACAGACAATCCTCTTGCCCAACAATCCCTTCACCTTTTATGCCTGCATAGACACTCGCCTCTTGTAAACAGCCATTATCATCCTGAGATTGAATAACTAAATCGGTTGCAATGAGAGGCCTAGGTGCTTTCCAGCGTAAATCTCCTACAGGAGGTATAGCATATGGAATATCTTCCCATGAAATAACATCTTGTTTTAATGTGCCCTGAGCAATACCTGATGTGGTTGTGATTCTTAGAGTATTTTTTTCTTGAATCGGACTTAAACAAGATCCTAAAATAAAAAGGCTAGAAAAAATTATTAAATTTCTAAAAATTAAGTTTGGATTCATAAAGTAATTTTATCCTATCTTTATTTTTAAATGTTTTAATTTGTGGCGCTGAATTTATATATACAATAAATGAATTATTTTCATAAACATCCCAGTCCATTAAATGAGATGACGGAGAGCCAGTTTTCGCAAATTGACTCCAAGAAAGTTGAAAAAAATTTGATATTTCATCACTCTTTTCAGAGCAAAGGTTTTTAAACATTTTTTTATTTGCTGAACCAAAAACATACGGTAATTCGCTTGCATGATAAGCACCTAATTTCCCATCAAACAAAGGACTAGGTTCATTAAAAAAATATCCGTAAGACTTGTTTTTGTGTTGCTCAAGGAGATCTAATGCATGCATACCAAATGTCCAGTCAGTCATTAAATTAGAAAGCGCATGCTTGTATTTATTTCCCTTCAGATTATCACCTAAAGCACTTAAATAAATATCTGCAATTTTTTTAACAGTATCTTTTTTAAATATCTTTCCCAATCTCTTGTAAAAATTTTCTTTATCTAGGCTCAGATAGTAGGGCTCAAATTCTGACCAAAGCCTATATTCATCTGATGTAGTCCCAATGATAAGCCTGATAGATGAATCTCTAAAATTTTTAACGGGGTCTAAGGAAAGAAATTTTCCATCTGCGATAGGAGCAAAACCAACTTCCGGAGTAAGCCACACTCCATCAGCAATCATTGTATGCTTCATTTTAGAGGATATTTTTGTTATGTGCTGATAATCTAAAGTACGTAAGTCATTAATTTTGAATCCTGTTTCATGCGCGGTCTTAATAAATAATTCGCCCCATTTGTTTCCTCTATCAATATCGAAATAAGCATTCATGCCGCCACTTTGACATATAGCCTTGGAGAATAAATTTCCCTCAGGACTAACCGAGGACTGCAGAGCAACACTCCATGCTCCAGCAGATTCTCCAAATAGAGTAATATTTTCTGGATCACCACCAAACTCACTAATATTTTCTTTTACCCATTCTATTGCTAGCTTTTGATCCATTAAGCCCTCATTGCCAGTGGATTTAATTTGACCATTTGTTGCTTCATCCAATTTTAAAAAACCAAATGGGCCCAAACGATAATTAATTGTGACCAGTACGATTTCATGTAAAGGAAGATAATCTAGGTCGTATACAACTGAATTGGATGAACCTGTGATGTATGCTCCACCATGAATCCAAATCATTACAGGCATGTCTTTGCAAACATTTTTTGATGCTATATTTAATGAAAGACAATCTATTGATTCCTTTGGCATTGATTGATCTGCTAAAAAAGATTCTTTATATATTGTTTGAGGTGCGCTAAAGCCTTTTTTAAAAGCTTGATGTGAGATTTCTGTATTGAACTTTTCTGGAGGCAACCATTGCGTTTCCTTGGTAAGGTTTTTTGCATACGGAATTCCATAGAAAAAATTTACATTATTCTTTTGTATTCCAATAAACCTTCCTGCTTTACAGCTAACAGATACATCAGTCATTGGATCAGTATAATTGCATAAATAACTTATTTATCAGCCCGCGTAATAAATAAAAAGATTAATGTTGATTTTTATCATTTAATTCGTAAAATTTGTGAAGAATATTAAGAATTATTGTGTTGATTGATTAAACTAATAATGAAATCATTACTATCAAATTAGATAAGAGGTGAATTATGGCATTAGCAGCTGCGGTAGAAAGAACTAATATAGATCTACACAACGAAATGATAAAGAAAGCTGAGGACCTCATACCTGTCCTAAAAGAAAGATCTGAATCAGCAAATGTTGACAGAAGAATCCCTAAGGAAACCATGCAAGATATGAAAGATGCAGGTTTCTTTAAAATTCTTCAACCTAAGCAATACGGTGGCTTTGAAATGGATCCTCATACATTCTCTGAAGTTCAACTAAGAGTTGCTCAAGGCTGTATGTCGACTGCATGGGTTTTAGGTGTTATTGGTATACATCCCTTCCAACTTGCCCTTTACGATGATAAGGCCCAACAAGAAGTCTGGGGTGAAGATGACAATACACTTGTTTCATCTTCATATGCTCCAATGGGTCAGGTAACTCCTGTTGATGGGGGTTTTAAGTTTTCTGGTCATTGGCAATGGTCTAGTGGCTCTGAGCATTGTGATTGGGCTCTCCTTGGAGGTCTTATCTTTCCTCCTGAGGGCGGTGCTCCAGAGTACAGAACTTTTCTAATTCCAAAAAGTGATTATGAAATCAAAGACACATGGTACTCTATGGGTTTAAAAGCAACTGGTAGTCAAGACATTCATGTTAACGATGTTTTCGTTCCAGAGTATCGTACCCATAAGCAGTCTGATGGATTCAATCTTACTAATCCTGGATATGAAGTAAACAAAAATGATCTATATAAAATCCCATGGGGACAATTATTTGTAAGAGCTGTATCTACACCAGCCATTGGCGCTACTAAAAAAATGCTTGAACTTTTTATTGACGGAGCTAACAACAAGGCTTCAAGTGATCCTTCTAAATTGGCAGGAGACACACATACACAAACAATAGTTGCTGAGGCAGCAGCTAAACTAGATGCAATCGAGACTGTAATGTTTAGAAACTATGATGTGATGGTAGATAAAGCAGGTAATCAAGGTGGAATCCCTATGATTGATAGAGTTAAATTTAGATATGATGCATCTTTGGTTATTGAAAAATGTCTAGAAGTCGTTGATACATTATTCTCAAATGCTGGTGGCGGCGCAGTATTTGCAGGAAGTGATATTCAAAAGATTTTTCTAGATGTTCATACATCTAGAGCTCACGTAGCAAATAATCCAGTTAGCTTTTCAAGAAATTATGGCGCTATGCAGCTTGGGGTTGAAAACACAGATTATTTTGTTTAAATCCTAAAGGTGGTACCCACCATCAACTGGAATGCAATGTCCAGTTATATATCCACCTCTACTTGACGCCAAGAACACAGCTGTATCTGCTACTTCCTTTGGATAACCAAACCTCTTTATAGCTAACGTGTTCATGACAGCCTCATGCCAAGCATCATCAAAGAAAGTATTATTTTCCTCTCGTAACCTATGAAATATTCCTGTGTCTATTACGCCTAGTGCAATAGAATTTGCTCTTACACCATTCTTGCCCTCTTCTTTGGCAATACCTTTCAGAACATGTTCGATAGTCGCTTTTGGTGCTACTGAAAGAATATCTCCAGGAGGATACTTAAATAATCCAGCAGAACTAATAAAAACTATAGATCCTTTAGACTCTCTTAAATAAGGTAACCCAAATTTAGTAAGATTAAAAAAACCATTTATATCGGCATCAATAACACTTTTCCATAAATCAATATCTATTTCGCTGATAAATTTTTGAGGTATATCAAATCCAGCCGCATTAACGAGAGTATTTATAGATCCATGATCATTTACAACTTTTTGAAAAGTTTCTTCTACTGATTTAGGATCGCTGTTATCTAATTGGTAAATTTTTACATCTTTATTTACATCATTTGCTACATCGATAGCAGCTTTTTCGTTTTTGTAATATGTAATTGCAACCCTTGCACCAGATTGGGCAAATTCTTGTGCACATAAAGAGCCAATGCCTCCGCTACCACCTACAATCAAAACACATCCATTTTCAAAACTTTTATCCATTTTTTTTACCTCTTTTGTTATTATATTGTTTCTAATAAATTAAACAAAAAGGTAACTTATTATGCGATTTTCATATCATCCAACCATGTGTGATCCCACGTTTTATTTAGAGCTTGGAAAAGCAGCCGAAGCTGCTGGTTTTGATTGTATTACATTTCCAGATAGCATCTGTTATCCAAAAGAATGTGATTCAACTTATCCCTATAATGATGATGGAAGTAGAGAATTCTTAGATGGAGTTCCATTTTTAGAGCCATTTTCAATCATTCCTGCTATTGCAGCTGTTACTGATAAGTTAGAATTTTCAACCTCAGTTTATAAACTTGCTCCTAGACAAGCAGTAACGACAGCAAAATTCGTTACAACACTCGGAGTGATGACAAATAATAGATTTCATTTTGGTATAGGTGTTAGCCCATGGTACGAAGATTTTCTTGCTACTGGGGAGAGATGGGAAAAACGTGGCAAAAGAATGGATGAGCAAATAGATATTCTAAAAGGACTAATGAATGGTGAGTATTTCTCTTTTAAGGGTGAGTTTTATGATATTCCAGAATTAAAACTATGTCCTACGCCAAGTAAACCAGTACCTATTCTAATAGGTGGCCACTCCAAGCTTGCTCTTAAAAGAGCAGCTCGTGTTGGAGATGGTTGGATTAGCGCTGGAATAACTCTAGAGGAAACTAAAGAATTTATTGATCAGATCAATACATTTAGAGAAGAATTTGGAACACTTGACCATCCTAATTATCAGTTTCAAGTAATGGGAGAGGCAGCTTATTCACCAGACGGCATTAAAAATCTTGAGGAACTTGGGGCAACTGAGGTAATTGTTGCCTTCAGAAATGCATATGAAGGAGGCAAAGATGAGAGAACTCTTCAAGGAATGATTGCTGAAATTAATTGGTACGCTGAGGAAGTAATTAACAAAACAAGATAAATGGTCGGGATGGCCGGATTTGAACCGACGACCACCTCACCCCCAGCGAGGTGCGCTACCAGACTGCGCTACATCCCGAAAGAAATAGTTAACTTACTATTGTACGTTTTCTAATTATACTTTTAAAATTATGAATGCACTTTTATTAGGCATAGGCAAATAAACAATTTTTATAAATATTAAATAAAACACAAAAATTATGTATATTTTATAAAATATGCTTATAATGCTCCTAGATTGCTTTTACTAGCATGATAAGTTTAAGTAAATGGTTAAAAATTATTAATTTATTTACCATTTTGAAATAATAAGGCATAATATTTTCTTTTAAGTAGGAGTTAAAGAACATGGCTAAAATTAAAAACAGATTTAGATACTTCCTGGCTTTATTGGCCCCAGCACTTACATTTAATGCATTCGCTGACGACGAGCCTAAAGCTGCAGGAGACGCAGAAGCTGCTAAAGCCGAAGCTAGTGGTTCTTTAAGCGCAGGAGCTATTGCAGCTGCGGTAGCAGCCGCGGCAGCCATTGCAGCAGCAGCTGACTCTGGTGGCGGTGGAGATGCGGCGCCCGCTCCTACACCTGCGCCAGCACCAACACCTGCACCAACACCTGCACCGACACCTGCACCGACACCTGCACCAACACCTGCACCAACACCTGCACCAACACCTGCACCGACACCTGCGCCTACTCCAGCACCTACATATATCGTAGAAGTTCCTGTTGAAGTTATGGTCGAGGTAACTGAAGATGTTACAAAAAACGTTTCTACTACTACTACTACTGAAACCACTACTACAACAGCTTCAGCCGTAAATAGTGCCAGTGCTTCAAGCACTGTAGTGCTTACTGTTGCATCTGAAACAGGTCAAACATACGATGCTACATTGTGGGAAAACATCAATCTTAAAACTGGCATTAATGATGGGCAATTAGACGTTGGGGAAGCATTTTATGCTGAAGTCGCTTTTACTGATGAAAACTATGTTAATGAAGACAATATGGTTGAAGTAACTATTGAAGAAGAAATTGAAGTTACTGTTCCGGTTGTAGTCCAAGAAACATCTATGGTGGCTACGACTACTCTTACCACGACTTCAACGACTGTTAATCCAGACGGCTAATAGTAAATATTTATACAAAAAAAAGAGGCTATAGCCTCTTTTTTTTTCTTTCAAATAAATGAGTTAAGATTTATTTATAATAAAAGTCTATCTCTATTTCTGGAACTTTAGGATGAATTAGCTGACGTGTGTATATAATTCTTCCATTTGAATTAAATAGGTACTCATTCTCAAAATCCCATTTAAAGCCTCTAGTGACTACAGACTCATAAAATTTGTTGTTTTGATCATACTGATGAGAGGAAAGCACTGCCTCTTGTGTCACAAAAGCCTTGGGATTTAGAAGAATTAAGTCATAATTTAATAAATTATCTTCTTTACTTAAGAAAGGTTTAAAATCAGAAAAATTTATAAACTCCATATTGTAAATTGAGTTCTGCAGCTTAATTATCTTTCCATTATAAGTAGTAAGCATTTCTCCCTCACCTGAAATCCACTCGAATGAACCATTCTCATCTATTTTAATTAAAGAAAAAATTGCAATCGCAGATCTACCAATTTTTACCTTTGCGAATGAGAACTCTTTTGAATTAATAAATTCTTCAGTGATTTCAATGTCATCTGCTCCTATGATAGCCAATTTAGCTAAAGGTATTACCTCTGAATACGAGACAATACTGCAATTAGAAAGAGCAACTAAAATTATAATTAATAGTTTATTACTCATAAAAATCATCCCAATCTCTATCAAAGACATCTCTTTGACCTTGCTCAGTAACTCCCCAAAGTGGCATTTGGTGTTGCAGAACTGCTGCGCCGTCTCTTGTTAGTGGTCTTAAACCCCATCCAGTATTTCCTTTCATATATTTTTGAAAGAAGCTCTCTATAGGTATGTAGAAGTAAAATCCCTTATCAAAGCTTCCCTCACCGAACTCCCTGTCAGAAATATCAGTTTTTGCAACAAATACTCCCATTCTAAGTCCACTTTTAAACCTTCTAGATAAATCTAATTGTATTCCTGAGTCACCCGCTAAAAAGCGACCTCCTTTTATTTGTGTAAGTATTTGTGATCGAGGTTCTTTGAGATAAATATTAATATGTCCAGTATTAATTTGATAATCTCTCTTTCCAAATAGCATTCTAAAATCTCTTTGTTGGACACCCCAAATTTCAGCGCCAATTCCAAAATTTTTATCATAGGGTCTATATAGTAGCTCGCCTCCAATACCATAAAACATATCCTCAAAAATTCCTCCGGCTATTTTTGAGTAAATATTTTTAGAAAATCCATGATAGTAATTAAATTGTATTCTCTTAATATAAGGTTTTTTTCGACTAGCTTGTAAATATTTAACAATATCAGTCCTAACATGAGGAATAATACTATCTGATAGAAGTTTTAATTCTCCTAAATTATCATAAAGACCCATTGAAATATCTGTATATACTGATAGCTTTTGAGAAATAAGATATTCAGATTTATATGCAATCCTCAAGTCTCCAAAGAAAAAACCATCCGGCCCACCAAGTTGAGTTCTTAAAATTGGTGTCAATTTTTGATAATTTACAGGGTATGTAGCTTGAGGATTAAATTCATATTTATTCTTATTTTTTCTGTAATTATAAGGTTCTAAAATTGCATCTTTTGAAGCTAATTTATAAAGACCGTCATCCTTGTATCTTGAAAACTCGTCTCTATTAATTGTAAGGCTGAACATTCCTAGGCCCCCATTAATATTATTAACTTTAAAGGTTTTTACATTTTCAGGAGATACATCATCTAGCACTCTTAACAGCCTTCCTGTTGACCGAGCAAAGCTTGTAAACTTGGCCTGTGCATAAGTTACCTCATATGTTGAATTATCTTCATGAAGATGTCCATGCTGATAAAAAAGACCTCTTTCATTGGCAAGTCTCAAAGAACTTCTATAAAGACTGCCTTTGTTCATATTTAGAGCTTGAATTCTTTTTGGTTGAGGTATTTTTTTGGGAGGATCATTTTTCTTAAATATTGGATTTTGCTTCCCTAAGTTAGAATGCAGTGAAAATCCAAAACTAATTGTATTGCCCTTCATGTAGCCTAATTTAAGCTGAAGGCTATTATTTACTGGTAGTATAAAACCAAAATTTAAATTTGATGATGGTTTTTGGACAGGCTCAAAGGCAAATTTAAATGAATTTCTTCCATCAGGAAAACCTTCTAAATCATAATCTGTTGAGTCGTACTCAGCCTGAAAACGTAATCCTCTGAAATTTGGAATTGTATACTGCATAGAAGCAAATATGCCTGTGGGACCACTAAACCAAGTATCTACATTAAATTCACCACCTCCTGCAGAAATTTCTCTTTCTCTTTTTTCGAATCTATCACTAAAAATCTCAAAAGGATTTCTGAACTTATTATCGGAGAGCATTCCCCATCCGAGACCTGCTGAAAGATCAAGATTATTGAATCTCTTAGAAGCAACTAAAAATTCGGATGAAAAAACACCCGTACCACCAATATCCCTTAAACCAATTGATAATGCAGGCAAAAATTTACTCTCTTTGAGCAATAGGAACTTCACATCAAATGATTTATCTTTATACGTTTGATCACCACTAAACGCCTTGATATTACTGTAAAGAGCATTATCAATGTCTGTATATTGATAACTAGCCTCAAGCCATGAAAATGGGTATGCAATTATCGAGCCTCTCATGTATGGATCATTTGCACTCCAAGAAAAGGCTAGCGTCCCAGGCTCATGAAAACGGGCCGTTGGTGTTTGGATGGCACCAGTTGTTCCATAATTGCTGAAAGAAGGTATAAGATTTCTCGGATAAACATAGTCATTAAGGGATGCGCTAGTATTATTAAAAAATAAACTGAAAAGAATAATTGCGGGAAACTTATAAAAAAATTTCATCGCAAGCTATCCAAATAAAAACGCTATTAATCTTTAATACTATTTAATGATGCTAGAGATATAGCTAAACTGCTCAAGACAGGAGCAACAGTTGAGGCATAGAGCACTCCTGACAATTGCCCAACTTCTCTGGGAGCATAAATTATTGACCCTGGATAAATTGCCGGAGTACCGTACTTAAAAAAGTTAAATGCGGTGCTAAATGAACTTGTCCTTCCATCTGGATCAATTATTATAAGATCATCAAACGCAGAATCATTAATCCCGCCAGCCAATTCAATATAATCAGTCAAAGAAAGTTTTGGATCATAATTTAAAATGGCAGGATTTTTGAAATCCCCAAAAAGATAAACCACTTTTTGTAATGGAGGAATTACAATTCTATCGGTATGCTGCAAGGTGATATCCTTACCTGGATTTTGAGACAAATTGTTAAGATTAAAATCAGTGATAATTCTGCCTGTAAATCTTTTTGACTTTAATTCTTCCATTAATAGGCTTAGAGCTTCAGTATTTATATTGCTTCCAGGCTTTCCAATGTTGGAAACTATATAATTTACGGTATCTGAATAATTGCGCTCTGCAAATATAATTTCTTTTTGCATAGCGTCTGCTCTAAATAACCCTGCTCCATATGGATAGGCTCCTTCCTTATAACCTCCAGCACGCTCGATCAAATCTTTGAGCGTTGTATCCTCATCGATAAAATATTTTCCCGGTCTAAATACCATACCTTCTAGGGTTACATATTTGATATTTTCAGAAATATTTGTGAAAGATGGGACAATGACAGAATCTCGGGGTTGAAGTTCTAACGTATCGAGTCCATTTATGTTGACTTTTAACATTGACTGATCGTTGATGCCAGTTCTATTAACAAAAATATCTTCATAACCAAAGAAACTGGAGCCAAAACCGCCAGAAAATTTGATCAAATCATTAAGATTTTCGCCGGGTAAAATCTCATAAATGGCTTCTCTGCCGACACCGCCGGTAATTGGAATATGATATGAACTTGGTTGAACAATTATTGTATCACCAGATCTAAGGTTAGATTTATATGTAAATTGACCAAAAATCAAAATGTCATATAAATCGATCTTTTCAATCAGCTCGCCATTTCTTCGATGCTCAATATTTCTATAAGAGCCATTTTCAGATATTCCGCCTGCAACATTTAAAACATGTAAGACATTAGAATTGCCTCCAACAGTATAAATTCCTGGAGAATCAACGGCTCCAACCATTAAAATTTGAACATCTCTTATAGTTTTCAAAGATAAATAATTTGAAACACCAATAGCTGTTCTTTCAATAAAAGCAGATACAATTTCTTCTGCTTGAGAAAGCGTCTTTCCAGCGACATTAACCTTTCCGAAATCTGGGATAATTACAGATCCATCTCGTTGAACAACTAATTTATGATTTTCAGATAATTTTCCTGTAAGCATCAACTCAAACACATCGCCTACATCTACAATGTATTCAGAACTGAGATTTGGTAAGTTAATCGGCATAAACGAAGATTGAATTGATCGGAAAAAACCTTTACCAAATTTTTCTAAACTGCCAAATTCATTATTACTATTTCTATTTGAGGACATCTTTGATTGAAGCTCATTCAATTCTTTTTGCAATCTTTCTAAAATAGCTTCATTTTTTTCTACTGAGGTTTCTGAACGAAGAAGTTTCTCAAGATCTTCTTCTTCTTGAGCTGGATTATTGCCCTCTAGAGCCGCTCTATCAGCTGGTGGAAGACTGGCCAAGAATTCCTCTGAAAGGATTGATTTTTGTACCATTTGAGCCATTGAAAATGTTGGCAACAATATAAAAGAAATAATGAACGAGGTTTGTAAATTAGTTATATTCATAATAAAAATAGAGTTAAATTATAATTGATCATTATATCTTGTTTGTCTGCTTAATCTCCGGTAATAAAGAAAAATATTTAAAGATTTCCAAAGATATCTCTTGAAAAAACTTTTGAAGAAACATTTTTTAATTCACTTGATATTCTATTGGCTACTATCAATTCAGATTTATCTGTAAATTCCTTAAAAGATTGAGTTGGAATGATGCCTTCATATGACTTGCCTTTAAGAAGAGGTTCATATATCAAAACCTTACTAAACTTATTTTTTAAGATCTTCATCAATGATGAAATTGCAGACGATTTGAAGTTTGTTGAATCAGTTTTAGCGATAAGGCGATAAAAGCCAATTGTTTTTATATTTTTCGATTCAATTAAATCAGCAAGGTATTTTTTTCTAGTTTCATTTGAATCAACAATAGCCTGAATTAATTTTTGTGGTATTTCATCATAAGTCGATAATAATTGTTTTGTATCTTTTGGAAGACAATAACCGCCATAACCAAATGATGGATTATTATAGTAATCCCCAATTCTATTGTCAGAGCAAATACCTTGAATGATTTTTTTAGCGCTTATGTCTTTAGTCATCGCAAAGCTATCCAATTCATTAAAAAAAGCTACTCTCATTGCCAAAAAACTATTAGAAAAGAGCTTAATACTTTCAGCCTCTTCAGAACTTACTAAAAGCATCTGTACACTATTTTTTTTTGCAGAGTTCTTTAAGATTTTAGCAAACCCTTTAGATTCCTCAGATGATGGTCCAATAATAATTCGAGAAGGATATAAATTATCATATAAGGCATTATCTTCACGCAAAAACTCTGGAGAGAAAAAAATTTTTTCATTCCTAAATTTTTTTCGCATCTTTGAAGTAAATCCATAAGGGATCGTAGACTTTATTATTATGCAACCATCCGAATGATGAGAGATTATGTCTTTAATCGTTTTTTCAACACTTTCAGTATCGAATTGGCTTTTATTTTCGTCATAGTTAGTTGGAGTTGCTACTATATAATATGAAGAATCACTGTAAGCTTCTTCCTTTTTTGTAACAGCAGTTAGTTTTACAACTTTATTTTTAATATAAGACTCAATAAGTGGATCCGATATTGTTGATTTATTTTTATTTATTAAATTAGCTTTTTTTTCATCAATATCGTAAACAATAACTTCATGATCCTTTGCTAATAAAGTTGCAAGTGACATGCCTACGTATCCTAGACCAACTACTGTAATTTTAGCCATTAGGATGAGAGGCGACCATACTGATCTTCATACCTAATAATATCCTTTTCTTCTAAAATATTACCACGTTGTATCTCTAGAATTATTAGTGGTTTGCCGGTTTTGTTTGAAATGCGATGCTTGGATTCTTTAGGTATATGAATAAAGTCTCCCTCAGCTAGGCTCATATGATTTTCATCTATTTCTACAAACGCTTCTCCTTTATGCACCAGCCATAACTCTTCTCTATGCAGGTGTTTCTGTAAGCTAAGCTTCGCTCCAGGATTGACTCTTAGTTCTTTAAATTTATATCCAGCAGCATCAACTAATGCAATATGGGATCCCCACGGAGCTTTCACGCTTTTTTCTTTTGAATAAATTTCCTTATCCTCGACAAGAGTAGAGTATTTCTTATAAAAATCCTTGATAATCCAAGAGCTACTATTCATTTTGTCTTCTCCACCAACTCCAAAATGAAAAACTACTCTCCTGTTATCCTTAAATTTATCAAACTCTTTACAATTTCCATCAGAACGATCTCCGCCATTACAAAATAATACCTGCTCAGCCAATTCTAGAGATTGTAAGATTGCATCAGAGGCAGAGTCATCAGCATCATCAAAACTAATAACCTTATCAACAAACTCTAGGCTCTCAATAATAGAGGCCCTATCCTCCCAACTCATAAAATAATGTTTCTTTTTTCGTAAAAGCCATTCATCGGAATTAACAGCAACAACTAAATATTTTGAAAATTTTTTTGCGGCTTTTATATATGATATGTGACCTTTATGAAGAGGATCGAAACCACCAGAGACAAGAGCTAGATTTTTTTTCATAGGTTTTTGATTGAGTATATTTTATAAATTATATCAGCATTGTATTTTGATGAGTTTGCAAGTCTTTAAATTTTAATACAGTAAATTAATCCTAAAATACTTATTGCATGTTACTTAAATACCATTTATACGTATCTTTTAAGCCTTTTGCTAGACTGATCTCATGCTTCCACCCAAGAGAATTTAATAAGGATGTGTCCATAAGCTTCCTAGGGGCTCCATCAGGCTTTGATTGGTCAAAATCAATCTTGCCATTATAGTTAGTTGTTTTTGCAATTAATTTAGCCAACTCAGAAATTTTTAGATCCTCACCACAACCAACATTGATATGTGATTGTTGGGGTTTAGTACATGAAGAATAAACATCCTTTTCTATATTCATGACGTGTATTGCAGCTGACGCAAGATCATCAACATGAAGAAATTCTCTTCTGGGCTCTCCTGAGCCCCAGATCAAAACAGAATCACTATTGTCAATTTTTGCTTCATGAAATCTTCTAATCAAAGCGGGAATAACGTGACTATTTGACGGATGAAAGTTATCAAACGGTCCATATAAGTTTGTTGGCATTATACTCCTATAGTCAATACCAAATTCTCTGTTATAACTCTCGCACATTTTAATTCCGGCAATTTTTGCAATGGCATAAGGCTCATTTGTTGGTTCTAAAATTCCAGTAAGAAGAGCATCCTCTTGCATTGGTTGGGTGATATCTCTTGGATATATACATGAGCTTCCAAGAAATAATAGCTTTTTGACTCCTGACATATACGCTGAATTAATGACGTTGGTCTGAATCATAAGATTTTTATATATGAACTCTGCAGGTGTTTCATTGTTTGCATATATTCCTCCAACTTTTGCGGCAGCAAGATATACCTGAGAAATTTCATTTTCATAAAAAAAAGAAGATACTTTTTCCTGATTAGTAAGATCTAAGCTAGAAGAGTCAATGCAAAGTAACTTTTTTGAATGGACTTTTGCTAATTTTCTGTAAATTGCAGAGCCAACCATTCCATTATGACCAGCGATAAAAATTTTTTTTTTATCATCAAACATCTATTCTTCCAAAGAAATAGAAATGTCATGGCCGTGATCTTTTAAGAAAGCGTTTCTTTTTGCTACTTTATAATCTTCTTCAACCATTTCATGACAAAGCTCAACTAAAGATATTTTCGATTTCCATCCAAGCTTTTTTTGAGCGTATGAAGCATCACCAAGCAAAGACTCAACTTCAGCAGGACGGAAATATCTTGGATGAACTTTAATAATAACATCTCCAACCTTTACAGATGGTGATATTTCATTGTCAACTTCTAAAACTTGTGCACGCTCATTTTTTCCTTGTCCAGAAAATTTTAATTTGATACCAAGTTTTTCAGCAGAAAAAGTTATAAAGTCTTTAATAGAAAACTGTAGGCCAGTAGCTATTACAAAATCCTCTGGATTTTTTTGCTGTAACATAAGCCATTGCATTTCAACATAGTCCCTCGCATGACCCCAATCTCTAAGAGCATTTAAATTGCCAAGGTAAATGCATTTTTCTAGCCCAAGGGCGATATTTGATAATCCTCTTGTAATTTTTCTAGTTACAAATGTTTCGCCTCTTCTGGGTGATTCATGGTTGAACAAAATGCCGTTGCAAGCAAAGATACCATATGCTTCTCTATAGTTTTTAGTAATCCAATAAGAATATAACTTGGCAACCGCATAGGGGCTTCTTGGATAAAAAGGAGTAGATTCTTTTTGTGGACTTTCTTGGACAAGTCCATACAATTCTGATGTTGAAGCTTGATAAAATTTAGTTTTCTTCTCAAGTTTCAGTATTCGGATTGCTTCAAGGATTCTTAATGTGCCTAATGCATCAACATCAGCTGTATATTCAGGCGACTCAAAACTAACAGCCACATGACTTTGAGCGCCTAAGTTATATATCTCATCAGGTAATATTTCATTAATGATTCTAATTAAATTTGAGGAATCAGTTAGATCGCCATAATGTAAAAAAAAACTTCTATTTCTTATATGGGGATCTTCGTATATGTGATCCACTCTTTCAGTATTAAATAACGAGGAACGTCTTTTTATTCCATGGACTTCGTAGCCTTTAGATAATAGAAGTTCAGCCAAATATGAGCCATCTTGACCTGTAATTCCAGTGATTAATGCTTTCTTCATTTTTGCAGAGAATAGTACTAGATTATATTAAATAACCATTTGATTTACCAAAATATTAGCCTGTTATTTACGAATCATTATTTTTATAAACTTTAAAATTCAATTTATTATTAAAAACTAATCTTTTTGTGATTCTAAATTTTTAAAAATATTCTTTAAAGCTGTTCTCCAGTTAGAATTATTTAAACTAAAACTTTTACAAAATTCAGAGGAATCTAATGCTGAGTATTTTGGTCTTTTTGCTGGAGTTAAAAATTCATCGCTTGATACTGGGATTATTTTTGGTATTTTAATCAGAGCTTTCGTTGCAAATGCCTCCTTACATATCTCATTTGCAAAATCATACCAAGTACAAATTTGATCGCCACCATAATGATATGTAGCTCTAATTTTTTGAGTTAAATGAATTGTTGGAATAATTGAGACTATTGCTTTAGCTAAGTCTCCAGCATAAGTTGGGCTACCGAATTGATCAGAGACAACCCTCAAAGTATCATTTTTTTTTGCAAGGTTAAATATGGTATTAAAAAAATTTTTTCTATATTCGCTAAATACCCAAGACGTTCTTATAAGAATGTAGCTATTTGCATTGCTAATAATTGCTTCTTCTCCTGCTAATTTACTTTTTCCATATACACTTTTAGGATTTGTTTTATCTCCCGGTTTATATGGGCAATCATTAAGTCCATCAAAAACATAATCTGTTGAAATATGAATAATTGGTGCGTCAAAAGAGTTACAAACTTCTGAAAGATATCTGGGGCCCTTTTCATTAACAAGAAAAGCAGATTTTGAATCTGATTCTGCCTTATCTACATTTGTATAAGCTGCTGCATTTATAAGCAGAGAAATATTCTTATCTTCAAAATACTTTTTTATGCTCTTATTATTAGTGATATCTAAGGTATTGTTATTTAAAGAAAGATATTCATAGCCATTTATTTTAAGTTGATTTTGAATATGAAGACCAAGCTGACCCTCGGATCCTGTTAAACAGATCATAAATTAAATATTGATTTGAATGTTGGAGCAGAACTATCTTTTTCAGATATTTTGATATCAAAGTCTTTTGGCCAATCAATTGCAAGATCGTTATCTTGCCAATGAATTATGCCTTCATCGGAAGGATCATAAAAGCTTGTACATTTATACTCAAAATCAGCAAAATCCGATAAAACAAGAAAACCATGCGCAAAGCCAGGAGGGATCCAAATCTGTTTTTTATTGTCTTCTGTAAGCTCAACACTTATCCATTTTCCAAATGTACTTGATAGGGGTCTTATATCCACAGAAACATCAAAAACAGAGCCCTTAACAACTCTTACTAACTTTCCCTGAGGCCGTTTTCGCTGAAAATGAAGTCCTCTTAGCACACCTTTAGATGACCTTGAGTAATTATCCTGAACAAAAATTTCATCAATTCCTGCCATATCTTTGTATCTATTTTGCTGAAAAGTTTCAAGAAAAAAACCTCTCTCATCTCCATAAACATCTGGCTCTATTATTTTGCAGTCCTGAAGTTGTGTGGAAGTAACCTTCATAAATTAGTATTCATCAGAAACTTTGTATAAGTATTGGCCATATCCCGTCTTCTCTAGTTGCTTTGCTCGTGCATGAAGTTCATCAATTGAGATCCAATTATTATGAAAAGCAATCTCTTCAAGACAAGCTATTTTTAAGCCTTGCCTTTTTTCTACTGTTTGAACAAATTGTCCGGCTTCAATTAAAGAATCATGGGTCCCAGTATCCAACCAAGCAAAGCCTCTTCCTAAAAGAGTTAAATGTAATTTTTTATTTTTTAAATATATCTTATTGATATCTGAGATCTCTAACTCTCCCCTTCGTGAAGGAGAAATACTTTTTGCAATTGAGCATATATTATTATCATAAAAATAGAGTCCTGTAATTGCATAGTTAGATTTAGGATTCTGCGGTTTTTCTTCAATACTTAAAACCTCTGAATTTTCATTAAATTCAACTACCCCAAATCTCTCAGGATCAGGAACTCTATATCCAAAAATAGTCGCTCCCTCTTCATTAGAACTTGCAATTTTAAGTTTGTCTGAAAAATGTTGTCCAAAATAAATATTATCTCCAAGAACTAGAGCAACATTATCTTTACCTATAAATTTTTCTCCAATAATAAACGCTTGTGCTATTCCCTCAGGCTTTTGTTGAACAGCATAAGTAATGCTAATTCCAAAATCTTTTCCATCTCTCAGCAATCTTTCGTATCCAGGCAAATCTTCCGGAGTCGATATTAAAAGAATATCTTTTATACCAGCTAACATAAGCACAGATAATGGATAATAGATCATAGGTTTATCATAAACAGGTAACAACTGCTTTGAGGTACCAAGTGTTATTGGGTAAAGCCTAGAGCCTGATCCACCAGCTAACACTATACCTTTAAGATTTTTCATTTTTGTTTATTTCCTAACCTATGCATTTTATATTCACCAGATAAAATATTTTTCCACCATTGATTATTCTCCAAATACCACTTGACAGTTTTTTGAAGCCCAGACTCGAAGGTTTCTGATGGCTTCCAGCCTAGGTCACTATAAATTTTTGATGAATCTATTGCATATCTTAAATCATGACCGGGACGATCTGCTACAAATGTGATTAATTCTCTAAAAGCACTGATTCCTTTTGGTTTATGAGGAACAAGTTCGTCTAAAATAGAACAAATTGCATTAACAACTTCAAGGTTAGTTTTCTCATTATTCCCTCCGATATTGTAGGTCTGTCCTATTTTTCCATAAGTAGCTACTTTTAAAAGTGCCTCCGCATGATCATCTACAAATAACCAGTCTCTAATTTGAGATCCATCTCCATATATAGGAATTGAACTCCCCTCCAGCGCACTAAGAATTGTATGAGGAATCAGTTTCTCAGGAAAATGAAAGGGTCCATAATTATTTGAACAATTTGTTATTAATGTTGGAATACCATAAGTTTTATACCAGGCTCTTACAATGTGATCTGATGCAGCCTTACTTGCAGAATATGGAGAACTAGGTGAATATGGTGTGCTCTCGTTGAAAAGTTCTACCTTCCCAGCTAGATCTCCAAAAACCTCGTCTGTTGAGACATGGTGAAACCTTAATGTCAATTGTTGAGATTGAGGTAAAACAGCAGAATATTCATGGAATGCCTCAAGCAGAGAATAAGTGCCAAAAATATTTGTTTTAATAAACTCAGACGGATCGTCAATAGATCTATCTACATGGCTTTCTGCAGCAAGATGAATGACATGCGAAGGTTTAAATTCATTGAATAATTTAAGAATTTCTTTTTTATTACATATATCAATTTTTTGAAATGAATAATTTGGCGCGTCTTGAACATCCTTCAAAGACTGAAGATTTCCAGCATATGTTAACTTATCAACATTAACTACTTTATGCTTAGTTTGGCCAATGATCTTTCTTATAACTGCACTTCCAATAAACCCGGCACCGCCCGTAACAACAAATCTAAGATTCTTATTCATTTATGAGATCACTATATTTTGGCAATGAAATTATCTAGCATTTTACTATTAATTTCAGGATTAAAAAATTGCTTACATTTTTTTAGTCCATTCTTTCCAATATCTGACATTTCATCTTTGTTTTTCATATAAAAATCTATCGCATCGATAATTGAATCGCTACTAGAAGGCTCTATAATTAGTGCATCCTTTTTGTCCACTAAATAATTGCTAACATCACTTACCCTGCTGGCAATTACAACTTTCCCAGTTGCAAGATATTCTCCAAGCTTGAATGGAAAGCCAGCGTTAGCATATGGACTATCTATTCTTGTCATGCACAAAATGTCTGCAGTGTTGAGAACTTGCCAATACTTTTCATCATCAAGGTATCCAGTAATATTAATGTTACTGAAACCACTAGCTCTTTGGATAATATTCTTTGATGCAGTTCCAATAAGAGTCAGCCTAATTGAGGAATATTTTTTTGAAATTTCAATAAATGCTTTTAAAAGAAAATCAATCCCATCCTTTATACCAAATGAACCACTATAAACTAGATTTATATGATCTTTGTCTGCTGAATGAATTGTCCTTAGATTTCTCAAATTTGCAGCTGAAACTGGAATTAATGATATCGGAATTATTGAATTGATTTTTTTATATTTATTTTTTAGATGTTGAGAGATTACAACTAAACCGTCACAGAAATTAATTGTTAAAGGTAGAAAAAATTCACTTATAGATAAATTTAGTTTTGCTTTAATAGATAAGTTTTCCATAGCAAGACTCCTATCCTCTACCAAATCAATAATAATTTTAAATCTAAGAATCTTTCCTGCAAGAATTATTGGTAATGTGAAGAAATCAATACCGCCATATATGAAAATGATATTCTTATTTCCTTTTTTTCTTAACTTAAAAATGTTAAAAAATGCAAAAAATGGATATAAAAGTATATGAAGATAATATGGCAAATTCCATGGAGTCATACTCAAAAATCGAACATTATTAAACTCACCAAATTTTTTATTTATTCCATTATCATTATTGGTTATTAAAACTGAAGTTGTATAGTTTAATTTTGCAAGGTATTCAGCAAATAGTCTTATTCGCATAGAACCAGCCATTCCATTTGGATATGGAACATTTACGGAAAAAATAATATTTTTTTCTTTGATAGTAAATCTCCTTTTTTAATTGAATGAGATTTTACCTTATTCTTTAAAAGAGGGTTGATTTAATCCTTCTTAGAAGTTTTGAGTAAACCTTTTTCGGTTAATTCATTAAGTGATTCAGTGAATCCTATTGATTCATATGGTTGTTTTGAAGTCCAATCTAGAAATGATCTCAGGCCATCTTTAAAATCCCATTTAGGCAAGAAGTTTAATTGATTAGATATTTTTGAAAGATCTGCATAATTGTGTCTTATATCACCAGATCTAAACTCACCCGTGGTAAGAATTTTTGAACTACTATTGAAATAATTTACAATCTCATGCGCTACTTCATTTACTGAGGTACTAATACCGCTCCCGACATTATATGTCTCAATTCCTTGATGAGACGAACAAATACACATCCAGGTTGCTGCTACTACATCTTGAACATAAACAAAATCTCTGCTCTCTTCTCCATCTTCAAAAATACGTATTTCATCATTGTTTCTAGCAAGCGTAGAAAATATTGCAAGTATACCCATGTAGGGATTAAGAAGAGATTGGCCTGGACCATAAACATTTTGGTATCTTAATGCAAACCCAGAAATGCCAAGTACCTTGGCATACATAAGTATCATTTGCTCTTGAACTTGTTTTGTTAATGCATAATAACTTAAAGGATTTAAAGGAGAAGATTCTTTGGTTGGGATTGACTCAACAAATTTAGAGCAAATTGGACATCGTGGTTCAAACTTACCACTAAGCATGTCTTCTTCAAGTCTGTCTTGTGGAAAAACTTCTCCGTGCTCGCTGCACTTATACGATCCCTCGCCATAAATCGATCTAGATGAGGCAACAACAATTTTTTGAACTTGTGATTTTTTTTGAAGAAGAGACTCTATAATATTCAACGTTCCCAAAACATTTACCTCTTCATATTTACTTAGCTCATACATTGATTGGCCTGTTCCAGTCTCTGCTGCAAAGTGGACAATAACATCAATATCTTCAATAGATGATGCAATTAGCTTTTTATCCCTTACATCTCCCCTAATTAATTCAATTGAAGAGAGTGCATCTGAAATATTTTTATTTTGTCCATGAATTTGTTCTGAAAAGTTATCTAAAACTCTTACATAACAACCTTCTTGAAGAAGCTTTTTACATAAATGTGTTCCAATAAAACCCACTCCACCGGTTACTAAAATATTCATTCAGGCACCTTCCATTTTCCCATCTTATTTAAAATACCATGCATCATACCTGTTAATTGGTATCTTAAAGCTAAAAATTTATTTTCTTTTTCCCAGCCTAAAAATATTGAAATAGTCTCGCCTAACATCCTTAGAATTACTCTTAATAGCCTTATCAAACTAGGATGCTTATAACATGCTATCCACCAAAGATTTCTAGTTCTATAGTAATGATACCAGGCAGGCTTAACTGATAACTTTAGATTTAAAGGCCCTAACTTTCTTGCTTCAAATTCATAGTTATCCTCACAAATAGCATTGGTGACGACTAATTGGTCATAACCATTTTTCTTTAGATCTAAACCATATAGATAATCATCCCAACCAAACCAAAGATCCTTATTAGGTAGAATGCCCCTTCTAACTGGCTCAAGGCTATATAAAGCTCCGTTTGAGCTACTCCAAATATGCTCAATTAAATTTTTCTCAGGCTTTGATGTTGAACCAAATGCCCTCCAAGGACCGACTTCTCTAGTTCCAGAGTAATCATAAAAACCTTTTTCAGGAAAATATTTTAAAGGATACAATGCTCCTAAATTAGGGAGCGAACAATTTTCCAATTGCGCCAAAAAAGTAGATTTATTCACGAGCGCGTCATGGTTTAAAGCAAGAACAAAATCCCATTCTTTTCTTGAGGCATATAGAAGACGATTGTGAAGATTGCCTGCTGAACCAAGGTTATAATCGAAATTATAATAATCCACATTTTGTATATCATTTAATGCAATATGTTCAGGGATAGCAACTCCGCCCAATGAATCAATAACAATGATTCCCGCAATTGGCCAATGTTCATCAAAAATTTTGCTAATAAGATCAATAACTTCTTGGTCTGAATTAAATGTAGATATAGCGACTCCAACTTTCATACAAAAAGGAATAAGATTAGCTAAAGGAAGTTGTGAATCTATTATACATTGATCAAGAAGTCATCTTCAAATAAATTGCTTTGTAGATATCAACGCCACGCTTTAATTCAAAAATTTCTTTTCCTGAATTTCTTATAAGATTTCTATCAATTTTGATTATTTCATCAATACTTAATATGCAGTCTTTGAAGGGAGATGTGTTGTTTAAATCAATTAACGTGCCTGAGCTAGTTTCCAATATTATTTGATCAGTATCTCCAATGCCTTTATTAGCTATTACAGGGATGCCTAATCCCATTAATTCAGCATGTTTAGTAGGTGATGAGGCTAATTTTGAAAAAGTATTTTGAATAAAAAAAATAGAGGCGCTACTTAGCATCAAATATTTTGGTAGATTTTCTCTTATTACAAACTGTATCCTGATATCTGAAGGATCAATATTTAAAGTTTTTGCCTCCTT
>Ga0163109_10000815_pt1 | contig 24662 bp, 17 predicted proteins | sample CRUFie1St13metaG_FD_108704 | JGI IMG/M metagenome (GOLD analysis project Ga0163109, IMG submission 108704) | Marine microbial communities from the Costa Rica Dome - CRUD Field 142mm St13 metaG | ecosystem: Environmental > Aquatic > Marine > Oceanic > Photic zone | place: Costa Rica: the Eastern... | reverse complement strand
GTCGACTTGGATGTAGCCACCCGCCTCGAAGTCGAGGGTCTCACCCTCAGGCAAGCGCACCACAAACTCCTTGATGAACGAGGCCACGTTGTAGTTGGACACCACTTCGCACTCCCACTTCTTGATGCCGAAGACTTCTTCAGGTACTTGGATCTCCATGTCCTCTTTCACCTTGACCTGGCATCCGAGGCGCCAGTTGTTCGACACCTCCTTCCGCGAGAAGTGCGGTGTTTCCGTAGGGAGGATCGAACCTCCGCCCGTGTTCACCTGACACTTGCACTGGACGCACGTGCCACCACCACCACATGCGGAGGGCAAGAATACCCCGTTGTTGCCCAACGTGGTCAGCAGCGTGGAGCCGCCATCCACTTCGATGGTCTGCTCCCCGTTGATGGTGATTTTGAGTTTGCCCGCGGGCGAGAGTTTGGCCTTCACAAACAGAAGCAGGCTCACGAGCATCAAGATGACCGTGAGGAAGAAGGCGATGGTCAGAATCAGCGTGGTCGTCATGTCTGATCAGATTTCAATGCCCATGAAGCTCATGAACGCGATGCCCATGAGTCCAGTGATGATGAATGTGATGCCCAAACCACGGAGTGGCGCAGGCACGTGAGAGTAACGAATCTTTTCGCGGATGGCCGCGATGGCCACGATGGCGAGCCACCATCCCACGCCGCTGCCCAGTCCGAATACCGTAGCCTCCCCGATGCTCGGGTACTGTCGGTCTTGCATGAAGAGGGCGCCACCGAGAATGGAGCAATTCACCGCGATGAGCGGCAGGAAGATGCCAAGGGCGCCGTACAGCGCAGGCGCAAACTTCTCGACGATCATTTCCACCAACTGCACCATCGAGGCGATGACCGCGATGAACATGATGAAGCTGAGGAAGCTCAAGTCGACGTTGGCGTACTCGGGGTTCAGCCAAGCCAGCGCGCCCTCTTTGAGCACGTAGTTCTCGAGGAGGTAGTTGATGGGCACGGTGATGCCCAACACGAAAATCACCGCGAGACCGAGACCGTTGGCGGTTTTGACGGTTTTGGACACCGCGAGGTACGAACACATGCCCAGGAAGTAGGCGAAGATCATGTTCTCGATGAAGATGCCCTTCACGAAGATGCTGAGGTATTCCATGTCTTAGTTTTCTTCGATGAGTGCCTGGTTGCGGCTGCGTTGAATCCAAATGATGAGCCCTACCGTGATCAAGGCCATCGGCGGCAAAATCATCAAGTTGTTGTTCTCGTAGAACCCTCCTTCGGAGATGAACCAGCTGGTGGGCAAGAACTTCACTTGGCCCATGCCGGGGAGCGAGATGGCCCCGCTTCCGAAGATTTCACGAACGATGGAGACCACGAGGAGAATCCACGCGTAGCCCATCGCATTGCCAATGGCGTCGAGAAGCGACGGTCCGGGCTTATTGCCCAGCGCAAACGCCTCGAGGCGGCCCATGATGATGCAGTTCGTGATGATCAGTCCGACAAAGACGGAGAGCTTCTCGCTGATGTCTGGCTGGAAGGCCTTCAGGACCTGGTCCACGATGATCACAAGCGACGCCACTACCACGAGCTGCACGATAATGCGAATGCGGTCTGGGACGAGGTTGCGGAGCAACGAAATGATCACGTTGCCGCCAATCATCACAAAGAGCACGGAAAGGCTCATGATGACGGCTTGCTGGAGCTGTACGGTGATTGCCAGCGCCGAGCAGATGCCCAACACTTGAACCGTGATGGGGTTGCTGTCGTCGAGGGGGTCCTTGAGGAGTTTGCGGTTCTTTTTGCTGAATAAGCTCTCGCGCTTGGTCTCGACCGCGGTGTTGGTGTCAGTGCTCATCGTTGCGCGCGTTGTTCGTTGTTGAAGTACTTCAAGTAGATGCCCATGGTGCGGTTGAGCATTTCATCCACGCCCTTCGACGTGATGGTGCCACCTGTGATGCCATCCACGCTGTGCTCGTTGGTCACCGCGCCTCCTTTCAACACAGAGAAGTAAGTCGGGCCCACTTCCGCAAGGGTCTTGCCTTCGAACTTCACGGTGAAAAAATCTTCCTTGATTTCGGCACCAAGACCTGGGGTCTCCGTCTTGTGGTCAAACTTGGCGCCGTAAATGGTCTGCATGTCGCCTTCCAGCGCCACATAGCCCCAAATCGGACCCCACAGCCCTGACCCCACCATGGGAACGACGAAGTAGGTCTCGCCTTCCTTTTGGCATTCAAAAACAGGGAAGTTCAAGTCGTCCGCGTTGCCCCATGCGAGGTCACCCTTGGCAGGCTTGTGAGAGCGGTAGTCTTTCTTGATGTCAATGTTGAAGGGGTCGGTCGCGTCGGTCGCGTTCACCTCCCCTTGCTTCACCGCCACTTGGGTGCCGGAGGCGTTGATGGACACCCGTGAAGTCACGTACTCTGCAAAGAGCTCCTTCGCGTTGTCGCGTTGCGCATCGACCTTGATGGCACCGAGGATGTCCATCATCTTTTTGTCGGCTGCATTGGCTTGCTGGAGAGGCTTCAGCGAAATCGCCGTGGCCGCAAGGGCCGCCCCCACCACCACCACCATCACAATGGCAAAGCCAAAAGTGTAGCCGGTTCCGTTTTTGTTGATCGCCATGAGGTTTGTCTTGATCGTTGGTGTTTCAGGTTACGCTGCAGCCACGGTCAGGCGCTTTTCACGGCGCTTGATGTTGCCTTCGATGACGTAGTGGTCAATGAGCGGAGCCATGACATTCATGAAGAGGATGGCCATCATGACCCCCTCTGGGTAGGCCGGGTTGAAGACCCTAATCATGATGCTGAACAAGCCGCCGAAGAACCCGTACCAGAGCTTGCCCTTGTTGGTTTGGGCCGCACTCACGGGGTCGGTGGCCATGAAGACCATGCCAAACATGAATCCGCCCATCACCACTTGGTGAATCGGGTTGATGGTCATGTACGCGTTGGCGCCGATGAGGTTGAACAAGAAGCCCATCACGAGGCCTCCCGCGAGGAACGACGTGATGATGCGCCAGCTGCCGATGCCGGTCCAAATGAGGATCGCCGCGCCAATCAAGCAGGCCAACGCTGACGTCTCGCCCACCGAGCCGGGGATCAAGCCGAGGAAGCAGTTGCTGAGGGAGAACATCCCTCCTTCCGCAAACATGGACATGGTCGCAGCACTGGCTTCGGAGGCCGCCGTTCCCACGGTGCCGGCGAGGTGACCCAAGGCCGTTGCGCCGGTGTAGCCGTCGACGAGCATGCCTCCAGCCTTGCTGGTCGCCACATCGTGGATCCAAATCTCCCCGCTCAATTGCTTGGGGTACGCGAAGAACAAGAACGCACGCGCCGTGAGGGCCACGTTCAAAATGTTCATACCTGTACCACCGAAGACTTCCTTGGCCACCACGACCGCGAAGGCCACAGCCAAAGCCACCATCCACAGGGGCACGTCCACAGGCATGATGAGCGGGATCAACATGCCCGACACGAGGTAGCCCTCGTTGATGCTGTGTCCACGCATGCCGGCAAACAGGAATTCAATGCCGAGGCCCACGCCGTAGCTCACCACAATGAGCGGAATGACTTTCCACGCCCCCACCATCACGTTAGCGATGAGGTCGGAGGATGCACCCAAGCTCAAGTGGTATTGGTGTCCGATGTTCCACATGCCAAACAACAGGCAGGGGATCATGGCCACGATCACCAAGAACATGGTGCGCTTCAGGTCGATGCCGTCCCGGATGTGTGCGCCGCTGTGCGTCACGTGCCCAGGGGTGAAGGCAAACGTTTCAAGAGAGTCAAACACCACCCAAAAGCGCGACAGGCTGCCGCCCTCTTCGAAGTGAGGCTTGACCGATTGAAGGAGATTGTGAATGGCTTTCATCGTAATCTGATTCTTGCGTTCTGTTCCGATTGGATCAACCGAGTTCCACTTTCAATGCGTCCAAACCGTCGCGCACGATGGATTGAACAGGGATTTTCGAGGTGCACACGAACTCGCACAAGGCGAAGTCCTCGGGGGCCACTTCGTAGATGCCGAGCTTCTCCATCGCATCGATGTCGTTCACCATGATGCTCTTGATCAGGTGCACGGGGTAGATGTCGAAGGGGAACACCGCTTCGTACTGACCACTGACCACAAACGCGCGGTCTTCGCCGTTTTGGTTGGTGTCCAAGGTGTACTGCTTCTTCTTGGGCATGAGCCACGTGGGGTACGCACGGCTCATGGAGAACTTGTTGAGGCCTGGGCTGAGCCAGCCTTCCGTCAACAAGAATTTGGGGTCGTGGCCTTCGGGCAGCGCCACCACTTGCGTGGCAAACGCGCCGAGGTAACCCTCCGTTCCCGCAGTGGTTCCTGTCAAGACGCTGCCGCTGATGACGCGGGCGCCCTCGTTGGCGGAAACGCCGAGGTCGCTGAGTTTCGCGCCTGCCACCGTGCGGACGTGGCGCGGGTCGTTCATTTCAGATCCACCCAAAGCCACCACGCGCGAGGCGCTGTATTGGCCGGTGCGGAGGAAGCCTCCTAGGTTGATGACATCCTGAAGCCCCATGGTCCACAACACCTCGCCTTTGTTGATTGGCGCGGTGTGGTGAATTTGCACGCCGACGTTGCCGGCGGGATGTGGTCCTGCGAATCCAGTGAGGGTGCAGCCTTTCAGCGCACCGAGGGTGTTGTCTCCGGAACGGGTTCCGACGTGCACGCCGCCTTCGCCGGCCAACACGCCGAGCGCATCAATGCCGCGTTGGAGGTCGTCCATGCGTCCTTCCACCACGACACCCGTATCTGCAGCCAAGGGGGCTGAGTCGAATCCGCTCACGTAAATGGCGCGAGGCGTGTCGGCGGGGTTGGCGAGCACGTCAAAGGGACGCTGGCGCATCGTGGCGAATGCCCCGCCATTGGCCATGTGCGCGACCAAGGCCTCGCGGTCACCCCCACTCCATGGACCGAAGTCCTTGGCGGTGCCGGCACCGTCCGACTCGACCGTCACGGCGAGAATGCGACGCTTGGCGCCGCGCACCACCTCTTTGACGGTGCCCGACACGGGGCTCGCGAACATGACGGAGGTGAAGGTCTTGTCGTAGAACAGGGCGTCGCCGGCTTGGACTTGTGTTCCCTCCTTGACGGCCAGCTTGGGCGTCAAGCCTGGAAAGTCGGTGGGCTGAATGGCGACCACCTTGGGTTGTGGTGCATCACCACATTGAAGAGAGGGTTCACCCGTCAGGCGGATGTCGACTCCCTTTTTGATTCGCAAAGTGTTGGACATGTCCAAGAGGTTTTCGGGGCGCAAAGGTAGACCCCACAAGGCAAAAGAACAGCCCAAATCCCCGTCAGATTTGTCCACGGTCGCAAAGGGAAATCGTGAAAGGATTTCCGTCGAACTTTGGGGCATGACTTGGTTCAAGGGCATTCAACGTGGTTTGCTGGTCGCTTTCTTGGCTTGCGAGGCCATCTCATGGGGACAGGACGCGCGATTCCCCGCGCTTCCCGCGGACGACCCCGCCGTGGCGACCGTGCTGTTTCACCCCGCCGGCCAGCCTCTTGCCCCGCCGGTGGTTCCACTCGACCAAGGCATGCTGGAATTGCGGCTGGACGACTTGTCAGGCAACTACACGGCGTGGGAGGTTCGCGTGAGGCATTGCGACCGCTTCTGGGCACCCTCAGACCTGCACCCCAGCGAGTACATCCAAGGATTTTACAGCACGCCGATGGAGGACGACGAAGCCAGCTTTGGCACCAAGGTGGATTTCAGCCACCACAGCTTGCGGTTGCCCAACGCCGATTTGGCTTGGACGCTCAGCGGCAACTACCTCCTCGAGGTTTTCGACCCCTATGCCCCAGAGCGGGTGGTGGCCACGCGGCGTTTCGTGGTGTTCGAAGACCTCTGCCGTGTCGAAGCCCAAACCGGCGAACCCAACGACCTCGCGCTGCGCCGTTCCCACCAAGAGGTCCACTTCTCGGTGTTTGAAGACAACTACTCCCTCTCCGACCCCTACGACCGATTGCACGTCAGCGTGGTGCCTAACTGGCGATGGGATCGTGCCATCGCAGGGCTTGAACCCCGGTTCATCAAGGGCGGCGAAATCGATTTCCAGCGTTCGGGACACGTGTTCGAAGGGGGCAACACGCACCGCTTTGCCGATTTGAAAGGCCTCGAATTCACGGCCCGTGGCGTGGCAAGACTCGAAGAACGCGCCGACCACTTCTACTTCTACTTGGACACCGACGAGCGGCGCACGTTTGACTACTTCGGCGGCGGCGAGGACATTCACGGGGCCATGGTCACGCACAACGACCGCCTCGACCCCTACACCGGCAGCGATTACGTCTGGGTGCACTGGCGCCTCGACACCAAACACCCGCTGATTGATCGCGAGGTGTTCTTGGTGGGTGCGATGTCCCAAAACCGCTGTTTGCCCGAATTCCAAATGACGTACGACGCCGCCCAAGGCCTGTACACGCACCGGCACCTTTTGAAACAGGGCTATTACAACTACCACTACGTGGTGCGCGAACAAGGAAGCCCCGACGGCGACCCTGGCGAACTCCGCGACCTCGAGGGCTCGCACTTCCAAACCAACAACCTCTACACCCTCGTCGTCCACTACGAAGACTGGGACGGCTACGACCGGGTGATTGGCCTTGCACAATGGGAATCGAATCCATGAGACACCTCCTTTCCCTCATCCTCGCTGCGGCGTGGACGCTCCAGCCCTGCGCGCAGTCCCCCTTGGACACTTGGGCGGAGGAGCACGGCGTGCTTGGATTCAGCGTTTCTGTGGCCACCGAATCGGGCCCCAACACCACCTGGACCGGAGGCCTCCGGAACGTGGAAGCACAACTTCCGGTCAACGCAGCCACGACCTTCAGGGTGGCCTCCATCAGCAAGGCCGCCGTGGCGGTTGGTTTTTTCAAGCTGTGGGCCAACGGCGAAATCGGGCTGGACGACGACATCAACGAGGTCCTTGGCAACACCCTCACCGCCCCTGTGTTGCACCCTCAACACCCGAGCACGCCCTTGACCCCACGCATGTTGCTGAGTCACACTTCCGGACTCCGAGATGGCAGCGGGTATTCCGACTTTCTGAGCAGCACCTACAATGCCTCTTCGGGCAGTGACATTCCCACGGTGTTGGATGTTTTAAGTCCCACAGGCGCACACTACACCGCGGACATGTGGGGCACGGAGCCTGGTACTTACTTCGCTTACGCCAACCTCAATTTTGGGCTGTTGGCGACTGTCATGGAAGCTGTGACCCAAACGCGATTTGAAGTGTGGATGCGTGACGAGGTCTTTTCTCCGCTCAACATGAACGCCAGCTTTGCCGTCCAGGACTTGGCGTCCATCGAAAACCTGGCCGTCCTCTACCGCCACGTCGGCGATTGGATTCCTCAAGTGGACAACTACAGCGGAATCATGCCCGCAGCCCCCGACCTCACGGGTTACGCACTTGGTACCAATGCCGCGCGTTTTTCTCCCCAAGGGGGATTGCGTTGCAGCGCTCCCGACCTGCTCACCTTGGTGAACGAATGGGTGGCGCTGGGCTTTGGTGGCACCCCCTCTCAGCTGCTTCCACCTCCTGCAGTTCAAGCTCTCCGAGAGGAGGCCTGGTCCTTTGATGGCAGCAATGGCAGCAACTACGGAGGACTTTTTGAGGCTTGGGGACTGGGTCTTCACGTGGACGAATTCGAATCCGAGACCCATCCGACCTCAGGCCAGCAAGCCACTGCATGGGGACATCCTGGGGAAGCCTATGGGTTGATTTCTGGAGCCTACCACGTGGTGACTTCAGACGGTTGTCGTTGGAAATTCGCCTACTTGATCAACGGCATGAACCCTGAACCCAGCCTCGGTGAGGGTGGTTGGTACAACGTGGAGAACGCGCTGCATGACATCCTCGGACACTGGGCCAACGCGTCGTGCAGCACTTCCCAACTTGATGGGCCGGATTTCGCGCCCAGACCGCGCCGCCACCATTTGAGACCTGGTCAAACACGTCCAGCCGACCTTGTTTGCACGCCTTGTGTTTGGACAGATTGGAAAGGGCGCATGGCTCACCAAACAACGCAAGATCAGTGGCTCGCTCCCTCTCTCCCTGCCGGGCATTACGTGCTCACCGAACATGGCATGATGGTGGGCTCCGTACTCCTGACTCCTTGACAACATGACGAACAACACCCCCCTCCGCATCTGGATCACCGGCGCCTCGAGCGGCATCGGACAAGCATGCGCTTTGACATTGGCCGCGGCAGGCCATCGGGTTTGGGCTTCTGCCAGAAGCACGGACAAACTTGAGGCACTTGCCCAACAAGCCGCGGCCGCTTCTGGCACCATTCAACCTCACCCATGTGACGTCACCTCACCCGACAGCGTGCGCGCTTGCGCGAACGCCATGACCGAGGCTTGGGGCGGCATGGATGTGATCATCCCCAACGCGGGCATCGGCTACTTCAACCCGCTCCAAGAGGCACCGCTTCAGGAATGGCAGGCGATGATTGACGTCAACATCTCTGGTGTGTTGTCGACGTTGCACGCCGCCCTGCCCTCGCTTATCGAGAACAAAGGACATGTCATCAACATCGGTTCTTTGGCCGCGCGACAGGTCTTTCCCAACAGCGGTGTCTACTGCGCCACAAAGCATGCGGTGCTCGCTTTGTCGGAATCGCTACGGACCGAATTCCGCAACGACCTCGCCGTGACCACCATCAACCCTGGGGCCGTCAATACGCCCTTCATCGACCGCACCACCAACGAGGAGCTTCGGGCCAATTACCGCCCCCAATTTGACGAAGGCATGGAAGCCGATTACGTGGCCGATGCGGTGTTGTTCGCGGTCGAAAGTCGGGGGCGCGGGGTGGTCAGCGAGCTGACGATTCGCCCCGATCGACGCTGAACTCAACTGAAACACAATTCATTGAATAAAAACCACATATGCTTTTTCACCTCCTCCAAAGGTTGGGGAGGTCTTGAACGCAACATGTTGGTGATGGCGCGGTGGATGCGCGATGCGGGACATCGTGTGGAAGTCGCCGTTCCTGTGGGGTCCCAATCGTGGCTTCAAGGCCTCGGATGGGGCCTGTCCTTGTCCCCGTCTCCGGACGTATCGTCCGGCCCTGTCAAGGGCCAGGTCTCGACGTGGACCCGAGGAAAACGCTTTGACGTGTTGTGGATTCGGGACCGGCGAGATTTGGCCTTCGCGGGGCGCGCCGCGCGAGGATGGGGGGCAGCGCTTGTCATGCAACAAGCCATGCAAATCCCGCGCGCCAAAAAAGCGCCTTGGCATTGGCTGCGCTACCGCCGCGTGGACGCTTGGGTTTGTGGGCTGCAGCATCTCAAAGCCGAGTGTTTGGCACGCACCCCAATTGACGAGGCACGCTGCCACGTGCTGCCTCTGCCCCTCGATGACCGGTGGTTCGCCCCCGCCGAGACGAGCAGCGCCTTCCGCGAAGCCCTTGAGTTGCCAGAAGGCACCTGGTTGTTGGGGACGGTGGGACGGCTGGACCCCAAAAAGGGACAGCGCATCGCCCTCCAAGCCCTGGCCCGCCTCCCTGAACACGTGCATTGGCTGTTCGTGGGAGACAACACGGTCGACAACGTACTAGACGAACGTGCCGCGCTTGTCGAGCAAGCGCAATCCCTCGGCGTCGCAGGCCGCGCCCATTTTTTGGACGCCCGATCCGAGGTGCTCCCCGTGTACGATGCGTTGGACGCCTTCGTCATGACAAGTGATTCCGAAACGATTGGCACTGTGACCCTCGAAGCGATGGCCCGCGAGGTGCCCGTCATCGGGACCGATGCCGGAGGAACGTCTGAGCTTTTGGGCGCAGGACGAGGCCAGCTGGTGCCGCCGCGGAACGCGGAGGCCATGGCCCAAGCCGTTGCCGTGCTGATGCAGGAATCCCCTGAGGCCCTGGCCGACAGGACGCGCAAGGGCCGAGACTACGCTGCGAAATGCCGTCCTTCCCAGTTGATTCCCGCCTGGGAGGAATTGCTGGCTTCGCTCGTGGAGTCGAGGCGGAAGGCGTAATTTTGGGCGTTCCATGAGTGCCGCGATCCAACAGCAAATCGAACGTCGACGCACGTTCGCCATCATCTCCCACCCTGACGCAGGAAAAACCACCTTGACAGAGAAGTTTCTGCTGTTCGGGGGGGCCATCCAAACGGCGGGGGCCGTGAAGAACAACAAGATCACGAAGACGGCCGCGTCGGACTTCATGGAAATCGAGCGCCAGCGTGGCATCTCGGTGGCGACGTCTGTGATGGCATTCCACTACAAGGATTTGCTCATCAATCTTTTGGACACGCCTGGTCACCGTGATTTCGCGGAGGACACCTACCGGACCCTTACGGCGGTGGACAGCGTGATTTTGGTCATCGACTGCGTGAAAGGTGTGGAGCCCCAAACCGAGCGCCTCATGGAGGTATGTCGCATGCGCAACACGCCGGTGATCGTGTTCATCAACAAGATGGACCTCGAAGGCCGCGACCCCACCGACCTGCTGGATGAGGTGGAAGCCAAGCTCAACATCCAAGTCCGCCCCCTCTCCTGGCCGATCTCTCAGGGACACACCTTTCAAGGCGTGTACAACCTCTACAACAAAAGCCTGCGCTTGTTCCAAGCAGACAAAACCAAGGTCGCCAAAGACGTGGTCGCCATCGACTCCCTCGACGATGCGTCGCTCGACGAATTGGTGGGCGAACACGCCGACACGTTGCGCGAGGAGGTCGAGCTCATTGAGGGCGTCTACGACGCATGGGATCCCGCCCCGTACTTGGAAGGCAAGTTGGCGCCCGTGTTCTTTGGCAGTGCGGTCAACAACTTTGGGGTGCAAGAGATGCTCGACACGTTTGTGGACATTGCCCCCAACCCCAAACCGCGTGAAACCTCCTCCCGCATGGTGGCCCCCGATGAATCGAAGTTCACGGGCTTCATCTTCAAGATCCACGCCAACATCGACCCCAAGCACCGCGACCGCATCGCCTTTCTCCGCGTGTGTTCCGGGAGCTTTGAGCGCAACACCTTCTACCAGCACACCCGCTTGGACAAGAAGCTGAAGTTTGCGAATCCGGCGAGCTTTTTGGCCCAGGAAAAAAGCGTGGTGGAACAAGCTTGGCCCGGCGACGTGGTCGGCCTCTACGACACGGGCAACTTCAAAATTGGCGACACCCTTACCGAAGGCGAAGACTTGCAGTTCCGGGGCATTCCGAGCTTTTCGCCTGAAATCTTCAAGGAATTGGTCAACAAGGACCCCATGAAGAGCAAGCAGCTCGAGAAGGGCATCCAACAGCTCACTGACGAGGGCGTCGCCCAGTTGTTCATCCGAGAAGCGGGAAACCGCAAAATTGTGGGGACCGTGGGGGAACTTCAATTCGAGGTCATTCAATACCGGCTCGAACACGAGTACGGCGCCAAATGCGAATTCCAGGCCAAGCCCTACTCCAAGGCGTGCTGGATCGAATCGGACAACGAAGACAAGATGTCGGAGTTCCGTCGCATCAAGGCGCAAGACATCGTGCGCGACAAAGACGGTTTGGAAGTCTACCTCGCCCCCTCTCAGTTCATGCTGAACATGGAGATTCAGAATTTTCCTGAAATCACCTTCCACTTCACCAGCGAATTCAAAACTGCACACGAAGAAGGCGCTTGATGCGTTGTACCTTCCACAGCTGATGAATCGCTTGCTCACATGTGCTTTGGCGTTGGGGTTGTTTGGCGCCGGGCTGACCGCCCAAGCTTGGACCCCAGACCGAGTGCCGACGGATTCCACCGAAACGAAGGTGGTTCAAGTCAGCGGCCTCGTGGTGACAGGCGACTCGCTCTCCCCCCTGCCGTACTGCACGGTGTATCGGGCCAGGGACCGGCGCGGCACCATGACGGATGTCCGCGGCTTTTTCAGCCTTCCGGCGTTGGAGGGAGACACGCTTGAGTTTTCGAGTGTGGGCTACGTGACCCACCAAGCCATCATCCCAGCAGGAAGCGAAATGGGCCGTGTCAATTTGGTGCAACCCATGGGACGCGACACCGTCAACATGGCCGACGCCTTCGTGTATCCATGGCCCAGCAAAGAGCGGTTCAAGAAAGAGTTTTTGGCCCTGGGCCTGCCCAACCAAGGGCTGGACCCCGCGTGGGATGCGAACATGGACCCCTTGGACATGTACGACCGCTTGATTGAGGTCGGCCGCGATGGCCAGTCCACCGCCACGGACGTGCTGTCTGCACAAGCCATTCAGGCGGGCTACTCGGGACAAGCTCCCCCTGTCAACTTGTTGAACCCCGTGGCCTGGGCCAAGTTCCTGAAAGCTTTGCGCGACGGAGACCTCAAACGACAATGACCTTGCGCGGACTGGGGCTCGGGGTGTTGGGATGGCTTCTCGCCTCCTGCCTCTACGGACAGTTTACCTTGTCCGGAACCGTCACCGATACCCGTGGCCAAATCCTGCCCGGCGCCGCCGTGTTGGTGGAAGAAAACATCCGACTGGGCGTCACCACAGACCGGGACGGACAATTCAGCATCGTCTTTCCCAGCGAAGGCCCTTGGACGGTGACGGCGTCGTTTGTCGGCCACAGCAGCGAAACCGAGCGCATCACCTTTCCGCGCCCTAGCATCAACTTTCAGCGCCCGAGCATGACCCGGCGATTCAAGCTGACCCCGGGCACCAACCTGGGGGAAGCCGAAGTGGTGGGCGACGGCCCCAAGGACGTCACAGTGCAGCGCATCGACCCACGTCTCGCCAGCAAAATCCCCACCCCACGCGGGACCATCGAGGACGCCTTGCTCCAGGCCCCTGTCAACTTCACCTCGGAACTGAGCAGTGCGTACAACGTCCGCGGGGGTTCCTTTGACGAGAATTTGGTCTATGTCAACGACATCGAAGTCTACCGCCCCTTCTTGGTTCGCTCCGGCCAGCAAGAGGGCTTGTCTTTCGCCAACCCCGACATGGTGGACCGCATTGAATTCAGCGCTGGGGGATTTGAGGCCAAATACGGAGACAAACTCAGCTCCGTGCTCGACATCCATTACCGCAAGCCCACCGGACCAGCAACCCGGGTGTCGGCGAGCGCCCTGGGCGCCCAAATCCAACACGACAATGTGGCGGGGCCCGTGCGCATCAACTTGGGGGTTCGCTACCGCAACAACAGTTACGTGCTGTCCACCCTCGACGAACGTGGGGAGTACGCCCCCACCTACCTCGACGCCCAAACCTACCTGACCTGGGACCCCGACGGGTACGGCCCTTGGGAAATTCAGGCCCTTGGCGTGTACGGCAGCAACGATTACCGTTTCTTACCCGCCACCCGCGAAACGAACATCGGCACCATCAACCAAGCCGCCCGATTGACGGTCTACTACGACGGCGAAGAACAGTCTGGCTACGAAACGGGCTTTGGGGCCTTGGCCTTTGAGCGAAGCACCGAGACCTCCCGCATCCGTTGGATCAACTCCATTTTCCAGACGGCCGAACGCGAGTCGTTCGACGTCTTGGGGCAGTACTTCCTGAGCGAATTGGAACGCGATCCAGGCGGGGACACCTTCGACGAGGGCGACACCTTTGGCGTGGGCGGCTTCCTCCAACACGGGCGCAACACCTTGTTTGCGCGCGTGCTCAGTTCGGCCGTGAAAGGCAACTTCCTGGTGGGCGACCATCAACTCGAGTGGGGCCTCAAGCACCGGCACGAAACGTTCGACGACGTCGTGTCGGAATGGAACGTGGTCGACAGCGCCGGGTTCTTCGCCCCCCACCCTGCCGACAACCTCGGCTACGTCGGCCCCGGTGGACGCCCTGACCAGTCCATCACCCTTCCCTACTACGTTCAGGCCAACAACGTCGTGTCGGCCCACCGAAGCACGGCCTTTGTGCAGGACACCTGGCGGTGGGCGACGGATGCAGGAAACCTCGATGTCAACCTCGGCTTCCGCGCCCACCGCTGGTCCGTCCTTCCAGACCCTTGGGCCGCCGGACGCAACACCCACCTCGTCGGGGGGCCGCGCGCGCACGCTTCCTTCACACCCACTGGCAAGCCCTTGACGTCTTACCGTCTTTCTGGCGGGTATTACTACCAACCGCCGTTTTACCGTGAAATGCGTGGACTGGATGGCCTTGTGAAGGATGACGTGGCGCCGCAACGCGCCATCCATGCTGTGGCAGGCGTCGACCACCAGTTCGAATCGAAAGGGCGCCCCTTCAAGCTCGTGGGCGAGTTGTACTACAAGGATTTGGACAACCTCATTCCCTACGAGATTGAGAACGTCCGACAGCGCTACTACGCCCAAAACAACAGCTCCGGATACGCCACAGGACTCGACGTCATGGTGAATGGAGAGTTCATTCCTGGCATTCAAAGCTGGCTGAGGATGTCGGCCCTGCAAACCGAGGAAGACCTGAACGACGACAGCTACGAGGAATACTACAACGAAGACGGATTGCGCGTCGTTCCCGGCTACCACTCCGGTCCATATGCCGTCATCACCGACACGGTGACGTTTTATCCGGGCATGATCCCCCGGCCCGCGGACCAGCGTTTCAGCTTCAGCTTGCTCTTCCAAGACGAGATGCCTCGTAATCCGGATTACAAGGTCTTGCTGAGCTTGTTCTATGGATCTGGCTTGCCCTACGGTCCGCCGTCGTTCAACCGCTACGAGGACGTGTTGCGCACGCCGGCTTATCGTCGTGTGGACGTGGGTTTCTCCCGCGTGATGTTCAGCGACGACGACGCACGAAGCGGACTCGTCTCGCTGGAGGTGTTCAACCTGTTGGGCATCAACAACACCATCAACCACAACTGGATCCAAGACGTCAACGGGCGGTACTACGCGGTGCCCAATTTCCTGACGGGACGACGGGTCAATTTGAAGGTGTCCTTCCAATTCTGAGGCGACACGCCCCCACCTTCCTGGATCTCACATGAACGACCTCGACCCGAGGGTCGCAGCCTCGTGGTGCATTGCAACTCGCTGAGCGTCAGGGGTGCTGTTTGGGCCTCCGCATGAAGAAAATCTGCATCAGAACGTAACCCCAAGGGGAAAACGGGCGTAAGTCCACATGTCTGAAACGTAGCAATCATGCGTCATCTCTCTACCCTATCCCTCGCAGCTGCTTTGACATTCACCGTGTCTGCATCTGCCCAAATGACCACCTACTCCACGTACGGCTCTGCCGCTGCGCTGGGCGACGGCTGTATGGAATTGACCACCGGACCGGCCAGCAATGCCGGATCGGTATGGGCGGAGGAACGCTTGGATTTGACCCAGCCTTTTCACATTCAAGCGAGCTTGAATTTTGGAAGCATCCCGCACGGTGCGGAAGGCATGGTTTGGGCCCTTCACACGGAGGGAACTGAAGTGGATGGTTACGGTGCGTTGGACCGTGCTTTTGGGGTCGAATTTGACACCCGAGCCCAAACGGAATTGGGCGACATCGACGCGGACCACATTGCCATGATCAACCACGGATCGTACGTGCACACGGACGGTCCTGACTCGTTTACTGCAGGGCCCGTGGCCGCGTTTGTGGACGGCGGGGATTTGGAAGACGGCGAAGACCATCTCGTGGACATCGTGTGGGACCCCGCAGGTCCTGAAATGCGCGTGTACCTCGACTGTGAGGAGCGTTTGGTGGCCAGCATCGATTTGATGGAAGACATCTTCGACGGCGAACGCTTCGCCACATGGGGCTTCACTGCGGAAACAGCGGATGCCTTCAACGTAGGCCGCGTGTGTTTGACGGAGAACGCCACCGGCACCGACACCGAGATTTATGCCTGCCCCGAATCTGCAGTGCAGTTGGTGGCGGGTGGTTTGGACGTGACCGAATACACATGGGCACCGGGCAACGTCGTGAGCGACGCCACCCTCCAAGCGCCTTTTTACACTGGCGTGACGAGCAACACCCTCACCGTGACCTACACCAACCAATGTGGCGTGTCGATCACCGATGAGGTTCACGTGATCGTGGAGGAAGTGAATGTCACCCTCGCCAGCGAAGGCCAGGCCTTGACGTGCGCCAATGGTGGCGTGTTGTCATGCCAGGCGGTGTCTGATTTTGCCGAATACGTGGACTACACGTGGACGGTCAACAACGTCGAAGTTGGACAGGGCATGACGTTTGACATGGATGCCCCTGGCACCCTTGGGTTGGAGGTGACCTATCCCGGCACGAGCAGCTTGCTGTGTGCTGACAACTTCAGCATGACGGTGCTCGTCGACACGATGCGCTTTGACGTGGAAGCTGGCTTGCCCGGCACCATCACCTGTGCCAATCCCGCACTGGAACTGCTTGGCGCCACAACCAACGACCCTGCTGCGGCCATTGCGTGGACGACCGAAGATGGCGCCTTTGAGGGGGCCACAGACGTCGCCACGGCGTATGCCACAGCCGCAGGCACCTACGTGATGACCGTGACCAACCTGAACAACGGCTGCACCGCATCCGACGAGGTGGTGATGATGGAAGACACCGAACTTCCCGAAGTCACGTTGGGCTACCTCGACGGCACGCTCGACTGCGTGGTGCGTGAGGTCGCCATGAACGGAACCGACATCTTCCCCCAGGAATACACTCCCCTGGTGTCTTGGATGCATGCCGAGACAGGTGAAGTCGTCTCCAGCGACGTGGATCCCGTGTTCACCACGGCCGGAGTGTACACCATGGTGGTCGAATTCCTCGAAAACGGCTGCACCACAAGCGTCAAACAGGCGGCGGACGTGCAATCCAGCGTGGACGTGCTCGACTTGAGCGACATGGTGCTTCCCAATGTGATCACCCCTGACAACAACGGCAACAACGACCGCTTCATGCCGTTTGTCCCTGGACACGAGGACACGAACGTCTTGACCATGATGGACACCTACCAGATTCAGGTGTACAACCGTTGGGGCGACGTGCTCTTCCAAAACAACGGCATGCCTTTGCAGTGGGACGGCCGCGCCAACGGCCAAGTGGTCGATCCCGGATCGTACATCGTTTCGGTGTCGTACGAGGCCACCTGTGGCGGCGTCCAAAAGGGCGACCTGCAGACCACCCTCGAGGTCATTTACTGACCGCCGATCCGGGTTAAGAACGCCGCTTCGTCCATCAAGGGAATGCCGAGCTTCTCGGCTTTCTGAAGCTTGCTGGGGCCCATTTTGTCGCCGGCCAACACCAAGGTGGTCTTGGAGCTGATGCTCCCGACCAAACGGCCACCGTGGTTGGTGACGGCCGCTTTGGCCTCGTCGCGCGACATCGTTTCAAAGACCCCGCTGACCACAACCACTTCGCCTTCGAGCGCCGTGCCCAGGGGTTCTTCCAGCACAACCTCCATTTGCAATCCCGCCTCTTGCAGGCGCTGCACGACCGCCAAGAAGGTCGCATCCTGAAAATGACTGGCCACGCTCTCGGCCACGATGGGGCCGATTTCCTCCAAAGCCATCAGGTCTTCGACAGAGACGGATTTGAACGCATCCATGCTCTTCAGGGACTTGGCCAGGTTTTTGGCCACCGTTTCCCCCACATGACGAATGCCCAGCCCAAAGAGCACCCGCTCAAACGGCACCGACTTGCTCGTCTCCAGTCCATGGAGCAGGTTGTCCACGGATTTTTGGGCCATGCGCTCGAGGGGCAACAACTCCTCGGCCGTCAGCCGATACAAGTCCGCCACGTCGCGAATCAGCCCCGCTTCCACGAGCTGCGTCACCGTCTCCTTCCCCAGTCCATCCACATTCATGGCTTTGCGTGAGATGAAGTGGTTGATGCGGCCGCGTACTTGCGCCGGACACGTCGCGCTGTTGGGGCAGTAGTGCTGGGCTTCCCCTTCCTTTCGAATCAGGGGCGTGTCGCACTCCGGACACGTGCCCGGGAAGGCGATGGCTTGCGAGAACAAGTCGCCCGCCGACGACGCGTTGCGGTCGACGCCCACGATTTTGGGAATGATCTCCCCGCCTTTTTCGACCAGCACGGCATCGCCTTCGCGGAGGTCGAGTTTGGCCATTTGATCGGCGTTGTGAAGCGACGCGTTTTTGACGGTGGTTCCGCCCAGCAGCACGGGCTCCAAATCGGCCACCGGGGTCACCGCCCCCGTTCTGCCCACCTGGTATTTCACGCCCTTCAGCGTGGTGCTCACACGCTCGGTCTCAAACTTGTAGGCCAAGGCCCAACGCGGGCTCTTCGCCGTCATGCCCAAGCGTTTTTGATGGTCGTATCGGTTCACCTTGATGACCAAGCCGTCAATGGCAAAGTCCAAATCGTGTCTCGCTTCCTCCCAGTGGGCCACCGCATCCATGATGGCCTCCACGCTGGTGACCACCTCCAGACTGCGGCCTTGGGGCGTTTTGAAGCCCCACTTCGCAGCTTCGCGCACGGCCTCGCTGTGCGAGGCGATGCCCATGGCCGTCATGGTCTCGGCATCGATGTTGTACACCATGCAATCCAGGGGGCGTGTGGCCACCACCGCACTGTCCTGGAGCTTGAGGGTTCCGGCCGCCGTGTTGCGTGGGTTGGCAAACTCCGGCTCGCCCGCCTCTCTCCGAGATTCGTTCAACGCCTCGAACCCTGGCCATGGAAAAAAGATCTCTCCCCGAATCTCTAAGGGATTCGGCGCGCCCGGGTTCAAACGCAGCGGAAGGGTCTTGATGGTGGCCACGTTGGCCCGCACATCTTCACCCGTGGTGCCATCGCCGCGCGTCAGGGCTTTGACCATGGCTTGGTCTTCGTACCACACGCTGATGGCCACGCCGTCGTACTTCAACTCCACCACAAACTCCACTTCCTCGTCGGGCAAGCCGGCCTGCACACGCTCGGCCCATTGCGCCACTTCCTCCGCATTGTAGCTGTTGGACAAAGACAGCATGGGCGATTTGTGCGCGACCTTCTCAAACTTGTCGGTCAAATCCCCTCCCACGCGCTTGGTGGGCGACGTGGGGTCGGCGAATTCAGGATGCGCTTCTTCAAGCTTGGCGAGTTCGTCCAACAGGGCGTCGAATTCTCGGTCCGAAATCACCGGCTCGGCCATCACGTAGTAACGGTGGTTGTGGGCATGCAGCTCCTCCCTCAATTGCGCAATTCGAGCACCGGCTTCCATGGGGTCAAGGTAGCGCACGCCGCGCCACGACGTGACGTGGAAGTCCTTGCAAATCGTGCAGGATGTCCACGTGTTTCCAACCCCCTTGCCCCTCGAGAAAACCTGCGACTTCATGGGCTTTGTCGGTGTGGCATTCCACCCCCAGCCAGCCTCCAGGCACAAGCGCCCCTTGGGCACACCACGACGCCATGGCGTAGTAAAACACAAGCGGGTCGTCGTCAGGCACAAAAAGCGCCATGGACGGTTCGTGCGCCGTGACACGCGCGTGCATGGTCTGACGCTCCGCTGCGGGGATGTAGGGCGGATTGGACATGACCACGGAAAAAGGCGTTTCAGGCTGTTCCGCATGCAACGCGTCTGCGTGAATCCAATGCACATCCATGCCTGTGGATCGGGCATTGGATCGGGCCACTTCGAGGGCGTTCATGGACCATTCATATCCCACGACCTCGGCATGGGGGTGCCTGCGTTTCATGGCCAACGCCATGCATCCCGACCCCGTGCACCAATCTGCAACGCGAACGGCCCCTTCGAGGCCTGCGACCTTTTCTGCCATGGCCGCCACGAGTTCTTCTGTTTCGGGTCGGGGAATGAGCACACTTGGGCTGACCTCGAGGCGCAGGCCATCGAACCAACCCTCCCCGAGAACGTGCTGAATGGGTTCTCCTTCGTTGAGGCGGTCCGCCATCACAGCGAGGCGATCCAACTGAGACTCGTGCCAACGCATGTCGGCCACCATCCGTTCACCCTTCCCCTGACCACTGACGTGCTCCAAAAGCCACCGCGCCATCCCGCTGCGTTCCTCTCCTTCCACGTCAGACAGCCGTGACTTGAGCCAGGCCGTCACCACCGCATCGGTGTTGCTGCTTGGCCAAGGGCCTGTGCCACGCCGACCCACGCCGCTCATGCGCCGTCCAAATGCGCGGCGCGCACCAGCAACTCCGCCGTGGCACGGTTGGTGGCGAGCGCCACGTTGTGCACGTCGCATTGACGCAACAGCATGTTCACGTCGGGTTCGTGGGGGTGCTTGCCCATGGGATCCCGGAAGAAGATGACGGCGTCGAGGTTGCCTTCGGTGATGCGGGCTGCGATTTGGGCATCCCCTCCGAGAGGGCCAGACGCCAAACGCTCCACGGTCAGCCCGAGCGCTTCGATGCGCCCGCCCGTGGTTCCCGTTCCCACCAAATCGCATTGGGAGAACCAGTCCATGTGCCCTTGCACAAACGCCACCAACTCGTCCTTCTTCCCGTCGTGGGCAATGAGCGCAACGCGTTTCATGTTCATGGACCGAAGGTACACCAGCCCGTCACGCGACGGACCGAATCGCGGTTACGTCAACGTCAAGTGTCCGTTGCGAGAACGCAGTAGCCCCAGGGGCCGAGGGTTTGGCCTTCAGACCAGCCACCGAGCTCTCCTTCACCCATGACCACCTTCAATGGCGCGCCGGGCAGGGTCAACGAAACCGCTTGAGGGGCATCGGACAAATTGAGAATCACCACAACCGTGCTGCCATTTTTCTCTTTTTGGAAGGCGAAGACATTCTCGTCATCGCTCGTCTCCAGCACCTGAGGTGCACCCCCAAAATCGCCGTTCCAAAGCGCTTCGCGCGTGTGGTTGAGGTCGTTGAGCTGACGGTAGAAGTCGGCCTTGCTGTAGTCGCCCCATTTCACCGTGTCCTTCTCAAAGAAGCGCAAACGGTCGCGGTTGTATGATTCCTGGCCAGAGTACACCAACGGCATGTCCAGCAAGGTCGCCGCGAGCACCCCCATGGCGTCGCCGGCGTCGCCGTAACGCTCTTCTACAGTGCCGTTCCAGCTGTTCTCGTCGTGGTTGGTGATGAATCCCATGCGGTACGCATCGCTGGGGAAACGCTCTGCCTCCTCTTCGAGGTAATCGCGCAGCACTTGCACGGGCTCCTTTCCCTGAGCCACCTGGTTGGTCAAGTGGTGGAAATGCCACCCGTAGCTCATGTCAAACGCGCGGTTGTGGTGATCGGGCTCTTCCGCTTCCGCCAGCATGAACACTTCTGGGTTGACTGCCTCCAATTGGCGACGCGCCATGTCCCAAAACGGGGTCGGCACTTTCATGGCCACATCGCAACGGAACCCATCGATGCCGCAGTCGGACACCCAAAACGCCATGGCATCCGCCATCGCAGCGTACAACCCATTTTCCACACCGCCTTCCCAATCCAATTGGGCGACGTCCCACCAGTCTGTGCCCAGCGGCGGCTGGAGGTTGCCGAGGCTGTCCAAGAGATAGTACTCGCGGTGTTCCTCCGTCCACACGCAGTCAAACGCGCTGTGGTTCGCCACCCAATCCAAAATGACCCGCATGCCGAGGTCGTGGGCGGCCGCCGTCAGGGCGCGCACGTCGTCGTGCGTTCCATAGTCGGGGTTGACCGCGTAGTAATCTTGGACGCTGTACGGGCTTCCAAGGGAGCCACTGCCTGGTTCGACGATGAAGTTGTTCTTGTTTTCTCCCCCCTTTCGGTTCACGTCCCCAATGGGGTGAATGGGCATCAACCACAGAATGTCCACGCCGAGCGCCTTCAAGCGGGGCAGATCGGGAATGAACGCCTCAATCGTGCCTTCTGGCGTGTGCTGACGCAAGTTGACTTCGTAGATGGTGGCATTCTTGGTCCAAGCCGCATGCACCAACTGGTCTTCTTGCTCTGCAGAGCCGCCGACATGGGCCGTACCCGTCGGCTCTGGGGTTCCACATGAAGCCACAAGCGTGGCCGCCAACGCAAACAAAGCCGTGCGGCCAATGGAGAAAGAAGAGAGGATCATGGATGTCAAATTTCAAGGGGCAAGTTAGGCCAAAACCGGGGCTTGGTGTACAATGAACACCAAGCTTGTCAAAACCTTGATTTTCAATCAGAAAAGCGACGCCTGACCGGTCGATTCCGCAGATTCAGCACTTGCTTCAGCCGCACCATCCGCTGGGGCGGATGCCTCTGCCGAATCTGGAGCCTCTGCGGCACTGGAAGGTTGGGCTTCTTGGGCACGTTGGGCATCGGCATCGCGTGCCGCTTGCAATTCCTTTTCGTGTGCCGTTTCCAGCTCCTCCACCGGCGCTTCAAGCGTGACTTCGGTGACGGGCAAAGAACTCAACTTGTTGCCAATGGCCTTCACGCCTTTCACCGAAATGAAGCCGCGCAAGTCCAAGACGTCGTCCTCACGGTCGCGCGTGTGCTTGAACCTGCGGTTGTACCGAATCCGCACATGCGGATGGTGCAAGGTGGACGCGACCCACAGTTTGGACTGTTCGTGGTCGCCGATGAAGCCCGTGGCATTCTTGCTGAATTCAGGCAGGAACCGCTTGACGTACCACTCTTCCTTGTCCCCTTCGTAGTACACGACGGAGACGGGTTTGTCCTCGTCAAAGCGCTCGAGGTGAATCATGCGCTCGTCGAAGTGCGTGCTCAAATCAAAGCCGGTGAACAAGTACTCTCCCGTGTTGAGCAGCACGAGGATCTTGTCGTCCGGCTTGAAATCCCCGAGGAATTGACCGCGTCCGTCCGCGTTCAACCGGCGTACCGTCTCGTCGTACCACACCTTGCGCGCACCGAGCGTGCTGACGCCAGCCTCCTTGAGCTCGATTTTCCGCACGGGGAACTTCGACACGAGGTTGCCGCCTGCGCCGCGGCCTTTGATGCCAATGTCGCTGAAGTCGAGGTCGAATTTGACCTTCTTCAGCCGGGCCTGGGCGCGCAAGAAGACCGTGACCACTTCCGCCTCGCCATTCGGGTTGGCGGTGAAGTACAGGATCTTGGATTTGGGCGTGCCTTTGGTGATGGGGTACTCGCGGTCGCGGGTGATGGAGGTCACGTTGAAGCGCTTCACCATGCTGCGCCCTGTGGCCCCATCGAGGTAAATGACGTTGTAAGTCGTGCGCTTGTCGCCCTTCTTCCACACCGCAGCGTAAAGCAGGTCCTTGCCGAAAAAGGCCTTGCTCGACACCTTGCTCACTTGCATCACCCCGTCCCGGCGGAACACAATGATGTGATCAATGTCGGAACAGTCGCCCAGCAACTCTCCCTCAGTGCGCTTCAGGCCCGTTCCCACAAAGCCCTCTGCCGGATTCCAGTAGAGCTTGGCGTTGGCCACCGCAACTTTGCTTCGGTCGATGGACTCGAACGTGCGCAATTCGGTTTTGCGCTCGCGCCCTTCACCGTACTTGTCTTTGAGTTTCTTGAACCAGTCGATGGCGTATTCCGTGAGGTGCTCAAGGTGGTGCTTGACCTTGTCGATGTCCCCTTCCAACGACGCGATGCGCTCGTCGGCCTTGAAGCTGTCGAATTTGGAGATGCGCTTGATGCGGATTTCCGTCAGACGGGTCACGTCCTCGTCGGTCACTTCGCGCAACAAGTGTTTGATGTGGGGCTTCAGGCCTTCATGGATCGCGGCCAAAATCTCCTCCCACGTCTCGCATTCCTCGATGTCGCGGTAGATGCGATTCTCAATGAAAATCTTCTCCAAGGAGGCAAAATGCCACGTCTCTTGCAGCTCGCCAAGCTCGATTTCCAACTCGCGCTTCAGCAGGTGACGTGTGCGGTCTGCACTGATGCGCAGGATGTCAGAAATGCCCATGAAGACGGGCTTGTCGTCAAACACCACGCAACTGTTGGGGGCCAAACTCACCTCACAATCTGTGAACGCGTAGAGCGCATCGAGCATCTTGTCAGGCGAAACGTTGTTGGCCAGGTGCACCACCACCTCCACCTTGTCGGCGGTGTTGTCCTCCACCTTCTTGACTTTGATCTTGCCCTTGTCGTTGGCCTTCAGGATGCTGTCAATCAGCGACCCTGTGGTCACGCCGTAAGGAACCTCGCGAACGACCAGCGTCTTGCTGTCGACCTTGTCAATGCGCGCACGCACGCGCACGCGGTCCCCGCGAAGGCCGTCGTTGTAGTTCTCCATGTCCGCCATCCCGCCGGTGGCGAAATCCGGGTAGAGCTTGAAGCGTTTGTTTTGGTAGTGCGCGATGCACGCATCAATCAACTCAATGAAGTTGTAGGGCAGGATTTTGCAGGCCAAACCAACCGCAATCCCGTCCACCCCGCTCGCCAACAGCAACGGGAATTTCACCGGAAGCGTTTCCGGTTCCTTGTTCCGGCCGTCGTACGAAGACAGCCACGTGGTGGTCTTCGCGTTGAACAGGACCTCCAAGGCAAACTTGCTCAGCTTCACCTCGATGTAACGCGGGGCCGCCGCGCGGTCGCCGGTCAGGATGTTCCCCCAGTTTCCCTGGCAGTCAAGGAGCAGTTCGCGCTGGCCGATTTGGACCATGGCATCCCCGATGCTCGCATCCCCATGCGGGTGATACTTCATCGTGTTGCCGATCACGTTGGCCACCTTGTGGAACCGGCCGTCGTCCATCTCCCGCAAGCTGTGCAGGATGCGACGCTGCACAGGCTTCAGGCCGTCGTGCTGGTGCGGGACGGCGCGCTCGAGGATGACGTAGCTCGCGTAGTCGAGGAAGTAGTCGTTGTACATCCCCCGAACGGGAACGACGTGCTCCATCTCCCCCGCGTCCGAGCCCTGGTCTTCGCCTGAAAACTCGTCGTCGCGTTCGTCGCGTTCGTCGTCTTGAATGGGATCGTTCTCGCTCATGCTTCGCTCACTTCGTCTTTCTCCACGCG
>Ga0163109_10000814_pt1 | contig 24668 bp, 33 predicted proteins | sample CRUFie1St13metaG_FD_108704 | JGI IMG/M metagenome (GOLD analysis project Ga0163109, IMG submission 108704) | Marine microbial communities from the Costa Rica Dome - CRUD Field 142mm St13 metaG | ecosystem: Environmental > Aquatic > Marine > Oceanic > Photic zone | place: Costa Rica: the Eastern... | reverse complement strand
TCATCATCGTCATCATCAGCTGATTGAACAGAGAAATCTTCTTCATCATCATCATCATCAACTGATTGAACAGAGAAATCTTCTTCATCATCATCATCATCATCAACATTATTTGTGAAATTTTCTTTTAATGATGAACTTGTTACACTTTTAATACTATTAAAATGAAGATTAGATGAATTACTAGAAATAATATTATTAGATGTATTAAATGTTTCATTCAAGTTATTATTTTCAAATTCTTCAGTATCACTATTACTTTTAGAAATATCTTGAGATATATCATAATACTCTGTAATTTGTGAAGTATTCATATATAAATAGTAAATAAATTATATTTTTTTAATAAAATTTATACAATTAATTTAATTATTCTTCTTCTTCATCATAGTCATCGTTGGCACCAGATGGACTCATAACTATTTTTATAATATTTAAAACTAGAGTAGTAACTCCTAATATTATGAAATCTCTAGATTTTGGTTTTTTACAAATTTTTATAATACTTGGTGTATTATTAATCATATTTGTAATCAAATAAGATACATAGGAAGTTAAACAATATAAAATATTTGATATAAGAGGAGAAGAATATAAAAGTTCAAAAATAGGTCCAAGAAAAGGTGTAATTTTAAATACACCCATAACTAAGAAATCAAATAAAATAGAAATAGACATCATAATAAGTGAACTAAATAAACTTCTCTTAGCTACTCTCATAAATGAACGATTACTGCATCTTTTTCTATCTCTAATATAAAATGTAATTACTGAACTAATTAAAATAGGTAAAGTAGAAGCGAATGAGAATTCAGGATACATAGAATTAATTAAGTATGATAAAAATATACCACCCATTGGTAAGAAACCAAGAATATCAAATAATTTAATTTTTCGAAGACCTTTTTTGATTTTATTTTTACTCATGTAATATGTAGGTACTGCTGTAAATGGAACAATCCAAAATAATGGGAATAATAACCATGGTTTATCCAGACTACCATTGTAACGGGTAATTCTATAATAAATTTGAGAAAAAGGACCTCCTAAAACTAATGCTACATAGTCTAATACTTGTAATTTACCTCCTCTTTTACCAAATTTTAATTTAAATTTTTCTTTATTTTTACTATCTATTGTAAACAATTCATTTTGACTGTACATTTCGCTAGTATTATTATTACTTGCGTTAAATTCATTTTTAAGATCTCGAATAAAACCCATAAATATATATATATTATAAAGATAATATATTATGTTTTAATAGTTCTAAACCCTGTAAAATAATGTTGTGCAGATTTATTTATAATTTTTAAATCATTAATATTTTTTATTACTAATTTATTATGAAAACTTCCTCCATAACAAATGGATGTATCATTGGTAGATTCTGTCCATTCCCAGACATTTGAAAAATTAAATAAATGAGAATATGTTTTAGATGAAATTAAATCATAATGTTTACTTTTAATTAATTTAACATTTTTATAATTACAATATGCTTCAGCTTCATAGTATGAAATATTTTGTACTGGTAAATATGATATATTTGATATTTGAATATATTTATCAAAATATTTAAGATACCAAATACCATCATTATATTTCCAAAAATAAGGAATATTTTTTGGATATTTTTTTAACCATTTATTTCCATTATAACTCCAATATTTTTGTGTAGTATATCCATTATCTAATACAAATTGTAAGTAATCAAAATAAGAAACACAATTATTTTGAATTAAGTAATATTCATTACTATTTGTAAATATTTTTTGATATTGATTTGATTTATAATTAAAATTAGAAAAACTAATAAAATCATTTTTAAATTGAAAGAAGTAACATATAGTATATAAATCTTCAATAATATTTGATAAATGACAACATTTTTTAATAAAATTTTCAGTATCTGATAATTGATATTTAAAAGAGATAATAGATTCTAATGTAGAAATTAAATAATTATTATTTTTATCATAATTGTATTTAATATTATTATAATATACTTCATCACCATCAAATAACTCAATTATATTAAAAATATATTGATATATTTTTTTAAAAAATGAAAATTCATTAGGTGGACCATTTATTTTGTTATATGGTATAATAGTGAATATAGTTTTAATTTCATCAATAATTTTAATATAAATATTAGCAGATGTATCCATATCTAAAATATTAATATTATGATAAAAACATTTCATTTAATATATATAAAAATATTATTTTTATAAGTTATATATGAATAATTTAATTTTATTTCCAAATCAATTGTATGAAAAAAAGTATTTACCAAATGTAAAAACAATATATTTATTAGAGGATCCGATTTATTTTGGTTTAAGAGATACTAAATTAAAATTTAATAAATTAAAGTTAATTTATCATGTAGTATGTATGAAAGAATATCATGATTATTTAAAAAAGAATAAATTTGATGTTAAATACATTGATTATAATTCATTAAAAAATTTAAAATATAATTTTATAAAAAATTTAAAAAAAATAAGTTTATTTGATGTTACAGATCACTTATTATGGAATAGATTAAAAAAAGTTTTAAAAAATAAAGTTGTTGAAGTATTAGAAAATCCCAATTTTTTAATGAAAATAGATCAATTAAATAAATATGATAAATCAAAAAAAAATACGAGATTTTTTCATAAAAATTTCTATGAATTTGTAAAAAAAGAATTAGATATATTAAGTAAAACTAAGTCTTATGATAATGAGAATAGAGTAAGTTTACCTAATAATATAAAAATACCAAAATTACCAAAGAAAAAAAAATCAAAATATGAAGATGAAACAAAAAAATATATTAATAAAAATTTTAAAAATAATTACGGGGGGGAAGAATTATTATTTCCAACAAATCATAATGAAGCAAAGAAATGGGTAAAATATTTTTGTACCAAAAAATTAGATAAATTTGGTACTTATCAGGACGCTATACATCATTCAGAATGGTTTTTATTTCATTCAACAATAAGTCCAATGTTAAATTGTGGTTTAATTAATCCCGATTATGTAGTTAAAGTAGTATCTGATTATTATAAAAAAAATAAAAATAAAGTAAAAATAAATAATTATGAAGGTTTTATAAGACAAATATTAGGATGGAGAGAATATCAAAGATATTGCTATTTATATGGATATGAAAAAATGAAAAATGTAAATTATTTTAATCATAAAAAGAAATTAACAAAAGAATGGTATACTGGAGAAACAGGAATAAAACCGGTAGATGATGCAATAAAAATAGCATTTGAAACTGGATATTTACATCATATATTAAGATTAATGATGATGTCAAATATAATGAATTTACATAGATTAGATCCTGATGAGTGTTATAAATGGTTTATGGAATTTGCAATAGATAGTTATGATTGGGTAATGATCCAAAATGTTTATTCGATGGGTCAATGGGCAGATGGTGGTTTAACAATGAGGAAGCCTTATATAAGTAGTGGAAATTACATTTTAAATATGAGTAATTATCCAAAAGGTGAATGGGATAAAATATGGAGAGCACTTTATTACAAATTTTTAGTAGATCATGAAACTAAGTTAAAAAAAACTCCATATGTTAGAAATTTAGTACATTGGAAAAGAATGAAGAAAAATGAGAAAGAAGAAATAATAAAATTAGCAAAAAAAGTAATAAAAAAGAATACTCGGTGAGTAATACGAACAAGTCGTATCGAAAAAATAGTATTTAAAATTATAAAATTATTATTAATAATATGCAAGAAATATTATTAATAGATGGAGAAAATTTTCAAGTATCTGAAAATATTATGGACAAAGTATTTAACAAACACACACCAAGAATAAAAAATTTATATGCAGATTTTTCAGAAGAAGGTATTATTAATTATTGGTCAAATAGAGTTTACAAATATGGGTTAGAGCAAAAACAAACATTAAAAATTCATGGAAAAGGATCAGTAGATGCTAATTTGATGTTAGATGCATTGGAATATAGTATTAATAACAAAAATATTAAAAGAATTATTCTATGCGGTAATGATAAAGATTATATACCACTATGTAAAAAATTAAGAGACTATGATGTTGAAACTTATGTATATGGTAATGGATACTCTAATATTATTCATTTTTGTGATAATTTTGTAAATGTATATGAAAATAAAGTTCAATCTAATAAAAAAGTTTATAATATAAATTTTAACTCTGATACAGAATCAGTAAATTCGCTAGAAATAATAAATAAATCTTTATCAAATACTTTTGAAGAACTATCAGAATATGAATCTGAATCTGAAGATAAAAGTTGTAAAATTGATAAAAGCTATGAAATTATAAAAAATTATTTAATTAATTATTTTACTAAAAATTCAATTAAGAGAATAAGAGTAAAAAATTTAAAGAAAGCAATTAGAAAAAATAAGGAAATTTATAAAATAATAAAAAATAAAATGTCATTTAGTAAATTAGATAAATCATTAATAAAAAATTATCCAAATTTTTTTAAAATTTCTAAGAAGAAAGGAGGTACAACATGTTTTATATCATTGAAATAAAGAAATATTTTTATTATATATATATAATGTTTAATAAAAGTGTGTTTATATTTAGAAGGGATTTAAGAAGTGTTGATAATTTAGGTTTGATCTATGCATGTAAAAATAGCAAAGAAGTACTCCCCATATTTATTTTTACACCAGAACAAATAGAAAAAAATAGTTTTAAATCAGATAATGCAGTTCAATTTATGATTGAATCATTAGAAGAATTAAATAAATCATTAGATAATAAATTAAGATTATATTTTGGTAAGCAAGAAGATATTATCGCAAAATTATTTAAAAAAGATAAAAATATAGATGCAGTTGTATTTAATATGGATTATACACCTTATTCTATAAAAAGAGATAAAAAAATTGCACAAGTATGTAAAAAAAATAAAAAAAAATGTATGAGTGCACATGATTATTTATTACACAAAATAGGATCTTTATTAAAAGAAGATGAAACTCCTTACAGAGTTTATACACCATTTTTTAGAGCTGCTTTTAAAAAACCAGTAAATAGTCCAAAAAATTATAAATGTAAAAATATAGGAAAAGCACCATCAATAACAAAATCTATTGATTTTCAAGATACAAAAAAATTTTATAAAGAAAATAAAAATATATTAGTTAAAGGAGGTAGAACACATGCACTAAAAATATTAAATTCAATAAAAGATTTTAAAGAGTATAATAAAAATAGAAATGATTTAACTTATGAAACTACACAATTATCAGCATACATTAAATTTGGAAATGTATCAATTCGAGAAGTATTTTATAAAATTAAATTAAAATTACCAAATTCAAATCAATTATTTAATCAATTATATTGGAGAGAATTTTATTACTATATTGCATATTATTTCCCTGTGTTTGGAAAATCTATGAAACCTAAATATGATAAAATTAAATGGTCAAATAATAATAATATTTTTAAGAAATGGTGTGAAGGAAAAACTGGTTATCCAATTGTTGATGCAGGAATGAGGGAAATGAATGAAACAGGATATATGCATAATAGAAGTAGATTAATTACATCAAATTTTTTAGTTAAACTATGTCTTATTTCTTGGGAAAAAGGTGAAAAATATTTTGCTCAAAAATTAACAGATTATGATCCAAGTGTAAATAATGGAAATTGGCAATGGACATCTGGATCTGGAGCAGATTCTCAACCTTATTTTAGAATTATGAATCCTTGGTCTCAGTCTGAAAAATTCGATAAAAATGCAGAATATATAAAAAAATGGGTTCCGGAATTAAAAGATGTAGAACCAAAACATTTACATAATTGGGAAAAATTTCATATAAATTATGATATAAATTATCCATCACCTATAATTGATTATAAATCGTCTAGAAAAAAAACATTAGATACATATAAAAAATATTTAAATTAATCATCTAGAATATTTTTAGCTAATAAAGTTTCTAATACTTTTATTCTATTTTCTAATCCTTGAATTTTTTCATCTTGACTATTTACTTTTTTTTTAATAAAATCAGTAAAATTAGATATTTTTGCAATCAAAAATTGAATAGGTAATTCTATATTTCGTTTTAAGATATTTTCATCTATCTTACTTTGCAATACTTTATATTTAGGCATTTTTTTAATAATATCTAATACTATTAAAAAAATAATTCAATTTTTTAATAAAACAAGTTAAAAAAATATTTGAGAAATATGGGTTGGTGATGGATTATTATTAACCTTCTTATCAAATGTTTGTAAATCTTCTAATTTGAGAACAGGAGGATTTTCTTTAAAACCATTATTATCTAAACTTTTAGAAATTTCTACCCATAAATTATTTTCGTCAAGATCATTATTTAAATATGATTCACTTGTTTCCTCATTATCATTATTTAAATATGATTCACTTGTTTCCTCATTATCAAATATTTCAAAATATGTAGAATCATCTTCCATAGGAAGAATTATTTGAACTGAATTGTAAATATTTTCTAAATTAGAATACCATTCTTTAATTTCATTTTGAAATGCAGTTTCTCTAAAGTTATAGTTTTTTTTATGAATATAGATAATAAAATTTATAAAATCTATAATAATATCAAAATTTTCTTTAGAATTATTTTTTTTATGATATTCTATATCAGTTTTTACCATTTTTCTAAAACTATTTTCATAATTAGAACGAATAGTTTGTAAATTACTATTGTTTGTTCGCCAATTATAAATAATTCGTCCATAAATATCTGTTGAAATTTCTTCAGTTTTTAAAAAACAAGTTATACTATTATAGTCTACTAATATAGCTTTTTTCAAACATTCATACTTGTTTATAATTTTTCTAATAAATTTTTTACTAATATCGTATGATCTAGTATTATAATGAACTTCTTCCATTTAAAATATAATATTTATTCTAATGATAAATTTTTTTCAATTTTAATAATTATTAGACTAAAATACTATATTTTTTATCTTCAGTTTTGACTAAATAAGTATATTCATTTTCTCGAAACAACGTATTTGTATTTGTCCATGCAAATATATATTTATTATTTTCAAACCCTGTGCCTTTATTTGGACATAAACACCATATATCTCTTGATTCTACTTCAATTTTAAAATAATGAAAACCAGTAGTACTTAGTATTTCTTCATAAAATGATAGAACATAATTTTGAACTGAAATTTCTTGAGAAAATATAAGATCATTATCATAATATAAATTAACAAATAATGGAGACTGGTTTTTATTTAATGGTGATGGTTTAAATAAGCCTACGATGTTAAATATATGATTTGAGTTAGAAGTATAATTATAATCATAAAGAATAATTGTATTATTTTTAATTAATGTTGTAGAAAAATGATCATTAAAATTATTAGTTTGAAAACCATTAATTATAGAACATTCTGTGTTTTCGTCAGTAGTAATATAAACATCACTATTAGGAAGTGTGACCGCATAATATGAATTAATATTTTTAGAGGAAACAGTTTCTCTAATAATTTGATTATTAAATTTTAAATAATCATTTTGATATGAACAAAATAATATTTTTGAATAAGAAATTTGAATGATTGTTAATAATAGAAAATATCTATATATAATCTTGAATATTAATTGAAAGCGATTGTTTCTATACATTTATTTTAATAATAATTATAAGTTTATATAGTTTTAGTACTTTATCATAATAGTAAAAGATAATATTTTTAAGAGCATTTTATAACTGTAAAAAAAATCTATATAGTATTAATTATGCAACAAGAGTACAATATTGAAAATGAGCTAGCTGAGGTAGTATATTCAATGAAAACAACATTAGCCACAATAAATATAAAAATTTTAACAGAGGATGTAACAGAAAAAAAACTAAATACTGAAGTATTTAATAATATGAGTAAGGTAAGTAATATAAAAAGTATACTTAATAGTAATAGTTTTCGTGAAATTAATAAAGATGGTAAATATATGTTTATTTATAAAATATATGATTTAGATCAGTTTAGTAGTTACATTATTTTCAGTATTTTTAAAATAGATGAAAATGAAATTTTACCAAAAAATGGTTTTGATATGTTATTATCGGGATTATGCATTTTTTCGAAAAGAATGGAATTATATTTAGCAACTTTTGATGGTTGTGAAAAATATGATTATAATATAATAGATGAACAATTTACATTCAAATCATATGTAAAATTACGAAAAGATGGTAAAAATTTGTATTCTGATTCATTTAATAAGCATAAAATAAATAATTTTAGATTGAAATATCAATCAAATTCAATACCACAAATTTTAACAAACATTAGTAATCGTGGAGGAATATTTGTTTCATCTAAAAAATATTCTTTAATATTTTTAATATTTCCTTTAGGATTAATTATTCAATGTATGAATGGTAATTTATTTGTAAATAATGAAAACTTTCAAAATTTACAGTTTCCTAGAAAAATGACTTCTAATTCAGAATTTATATTTGGTAACATTAATATAGTAAATTCTTTTATTGGCAAAGGTAGCCGATGTTAATATTTATTAGAAGATTTAAGTCTTTCCGATACACTCCTATATGGATTTACATTTTTACTATATTCTTTAAAGAATCCTCTACTCAGTCCTCTAGCGTGAACGGGATTTCTAAATTGTAAAATTGGATCTTCTACCGTCTTTTCATATGTAAAAAATCCTTGAAATATTGGATTGTTATCAGGTCTATTATAATATGTTAAAGGTGGTTCATTTGATCGAAGTAATCGCATACCTCTCCTTCTTCTAAGTACATTTTCAATGTCTCTCTGTCTTTCTTCAACAGATTTTTTATCTATTTTTTTTTCTAAAGGATCGTGTGTCTGATGATAAAATTTACCTGTACTTTTTAATTTTTTATAAATTTGATTATATATTTGATTAGCATGATCATAATCTTGAAAAGGATATACTGCATTACTTAAGTTAAGAGAAGATATATATCCTTTTACGCTTCTATCTAAAAATATAACATCAAAAAAATTATCTTCAAATATTCTCCAATTATTTAAATTTGTATAATCAGATGTTTCATCCATAGTATAAATATTATATGTATCTTCATCAATATCGATTTCATCTTTATTATACTTTCCAGATAATCTATAATGTCTTATATCAGGTTCATTTGTTCCTTTAGCAATTTGTTTTTCACCTTTATCATTTGTTTCTGTATATATCGCTGATAAATATTTTTTATATTTATCAAAATTTTTTAATTCATAACTTGGTACAAATCCAATTAATAAATATTTTTTTGATTGTTTTCCTTCCTTTGGAATCGGTGTTGTACGGTTTAAATTATGTACTTTAGCAACAATACGTGACATATATTAATTTATTATATTATTTTTAATATTAATCAATTTCAAGAACTTTAACAACAATTCCATTATTCCATTTATATTTAACAATTGCAGAAAGTCTTTTTGAACCATTATGTTCATTTATTAATTCAATTGCTCCAAACCCAGAAACACCTGGATTTCCATTTGGGCGATAACTATATGTACCTTTATATCCTAATAAATGATGTTCTTCATTATAAATAGGAGTATTGATTGCAGTATCATATAAATATATTGATATATTTATATTATCTGGAGGATTTGGTGGTTTATTATTTGATGTAGAAGGTGGTTTCATTTATTATTTATTTTTTTTTTTATCATATTAATTTTCAATTTTTAATATATAGATATTATTATGAAAGATTTTTTAATAGGAGGTATTGTTGGTCTAACACAAATTTTATTAGGCCATCCTTTAGATACAATAAAAGTAAGAATACAAAATAAACAAAATTGGAAAAATATGAAATTAACTAATTATTACAGAGGATGTATTTATCCATTTTATGGATTATTAATATATAATATTACTGTTTTCCCTACATATGAAAGAAGTATTAAATATACTAATTCACATATAGCCTCAGGTTTCTGTGCGGGAATAGTAGTTTCTCCTTTTGTTTATATAACTGATGTTGGTAAAATTAAAAAACAAGCAGGATTACAATTGAAAATAAATGATTTTATTATGACAAAAGGAAAAGTTAGTAATTTAGCTAGGGAATCAATTGCGAATATGTGTTATTTTGGAGGTTATTTTTATTGTAAAAATGAATTAAAGTTTTCTCCATTAATTTCAGGCGGTATTGCAGGTCTTTTAAATTGGACATTAACTTATCCAATTGATGTAATTAGAACGAGACAAATGGCTAATAATATTTCTATTAAAAAGGCAATAAATCAAGGAAATTTATGGAAAGGTTATAGTGCATGTGCTATTCGTGCTATAATTGTTAATTCTGTATCATTCTATGTTTATGAAAAATGTAAAAAATTATTTTAGTTTTTGTTTCTTTTTAGGTGGAGAAAGACATTCAGTTTTACCACACAATTGTATAGGATTATTAGGACCCATATCAATTCCACATTCCATACATAAGTTTTTTAATTCATCGGATGATGCTTCATCAGATAAATTATTATTTAATAAATCCGTAATATCATCTGAATCTTCATCTGAAGTTGAGTAATCATATGAATTAAAAGGTGCCCATACATCTTCATCTTGATCTATTTTAATCCAGGTAATTTGATTTTCTTTATCTTTTTTTTCTTCAAATCCCCAAATAGAGCTTGATTTACCTATTAGGAGTCCAGTATTTTCAATATTATAAATAATACCAAAACTTGTATCCATTTGTCTAAGAGTCATATTACATTTATCAGCATTATCATATTTCCACTGTTCATGCTGTTGATCTTTTATTTTTAGTAATTCAGTAGATTCAAAATTTGGTTCTGAATAAAGTTTAATAGTATCGGGATTTTCTGGTTTAAAATAACCAACAATCATGTCTTCATCAACAGGACAACAAGTTTGATATCCCCATTGTTTTTTTATTAAGTAAATTGACATTTTAATTTTCTAAATATAGTAATCAAATTTTTATTCAATTTTATTTAAATTATATTTCAAAATCATATAATAATGAAGAAAAATCATTTGTTAATATAAAAGGCTCAATGATTTCTAAATAATCGATATTATCAAATGAAATATTAGGTTCATCATTAGGTATATCCTTTTCTAAACTTTTAGATAAAGTAGGTATAAGAATATTTTTAGAATTAATAAGTGAATTTAAAAAAATATTTTGTTTATTTTTAAAATCAAGAATATTAATATTTGAAGAGATATTTTTAATAAAATATCTTTTTTTTCCAATAGATAATGATCCTTTATATTTTTTACTAATACACATAGGATCGCGACCTAAGCAATTAGCAAGAAAAATTCTCATAGGATAATTATTAGGTATATTAAGAGCACCTTCTATGAAAAGATCAATTAATAGTTCTAAATAATCATTTTCACCTTGGGTATATTTACCTTTTCTTTCTGTAGTATATTTATTTTTAAATTTTTTAGGTGTATATTTATTAATTTTCATATGTAATAAAATATAAATAAAAAATTAATAATTTCAATTTTTTTTAATCAGTTAGATATTCTAATATATCTTCAATGGATACATTATTATTATCTTTTTTTGCTTTACAAGTGTCTATTAGTGCATAAATAGTTTCTTCATCCATTTGGTCAAATCCTAGTTCTTTAAGATTATTATATATTTGTAGTTTTGAATTAACATTAATGTTAATATTATTATTAGTAGATGATATTAATTTATCAACTTTTGCTTCGATTTTAGGAGGTGAATAAATAGCATCTAAATCGATTTCTACATAAATAATTGTATTTGTTTTTATCTTATATTTTTGGAATGTTTTAGTTTTATCTAATTTTATATTTTTAAATTTACTAGTTTTTTGATCAAAATCTTGGTATTTAAAACTGATAGCATCTTCATTAACATAATTAGGGTATTTTTTAAATATATGATTAGTAAGAGATTTAATTTTTTGTCTTACAGTAAATGGGACTTGCAATCTAGAATTATCATTAAATTTAAGAAGTATATTCATTTATATAATATAATAAAAATAAAATATAAAAAAATCAATTTTTAGAATATTTGGATATATAATTTGTAATAAAAATATAAAAAAAATATATATTGATAATAATGAACATATTTATGTATAAATATGAGTGTCCAACATGGTATTGGAATTATAGTGGAGTAAAAAATTTATACACTGATGATAGTATAGATGAAGAAAAAGCAAGAGAACTAGCATTAAAAAAAGAAAAAAAGATGAGTGGATCTGAGTATTGTAATATTTACATGTTACAACAATTTGAATGTACAATAAAATCAGTAAAAAATTTTAAAGGAATGGCATCAATACCATCATCAGTTGAGATAATAAATGAAAAAAAAGAATAAGATTGTTTTAATTTAAAAGTCTATTAAGTAATATATAAAATGAGTAAACCAAATTTAATTGAAATAAATGGTGCAAAATTAAACCAAAAAAAAGAATTTAATTTTAGTATAGATAATATAAAAAGTGAGAACAAAGAGAAGAAAAATAATATTTTTTGGATAGATAAATATACACCATTAAAAACATCAGATATTGATTCAAATAGGAGTATTATAATTGAAATAAAAAATTGGTTAAATAATTTTTATAAAAAAGATTCAAATTCGTGTTGTGTAATATTAGGTGTTCATGGTATAGGTAAGACATTAATAGCAAAACTATTAGTAAAGGAATGTGGTTATAAAGATATATATTTTAATTCCTATACAAGTAAAAAAGAGGATGCAGTTCAATCAAGAGTAATGAACCTTTATAAATCGAAATCTATAAATAATAGAAAGAAATATTGTGTAATAATAGATGAGTCTGAAACGATATCATTAACAAGTGAGAAAAATGCAATTTCTAATATGTATAAAGAGAATTGCGTTAAAAAGTTTTTTCCTTTAATATTTATAATTACAAATACCCAACACAATAAATTTATTTCGGATATAATGAAATGTAGTTTAACATTTACATTAGAAAAACCAAATTTTACAAATTTAAAAAATTTACTATCTAAAATAGAAAAGAAAGAGAAATTTAAATTTGAATCTGAGAAAGCAATAAAAAAGTTTATAAAATTTTGTCAATATGATTACAGAAGATTTTTAATTGTATTACAAGATTTATATTTTACATATAAATCAAATGGAGTAATTAAGTATGATAATGTGAAATCTTTTATAAATTCCAATAAGAAAAAAAATCAAGAAATATCTTTATTTGATGCAACTAAATTTGCATTAGAAAAATATAGTTCATTTTCTGAGTTACAAACATTATATATGAATGAAAAAGTATTACTACCATTAATGATACATGAGAATTATATAAATTTTATGTTTTCAAATTATAATTGTAGAAATAATGATATTTACATAAAGATAATGAAGAATGTATCAAATTCAATATCATGGGGAGATGTAATTGAAACATCAATTTATACAGATCAAAATTGGTTTTTACAAGAAAATATACATGCGTTTTATACAACTATAAACACCTCTTTTCATTTAAATAAATATCCGAAAAATAAAGATGAAAAGGCAAAAATTAATTTTTCTTCAGATTTAAACAAAACATCTTTAAAAAATATAAATAGGAAAAATATATCAATATTAAAACAAAGTATGCCTAACAAAAATTTAGAGGATTTAATTTATATGAACAATATAATTTCAAAATATGTAATTAATAAAGAATATGATAAGGTAAAATATATGAAAAATTCTTACGGTTTAAGCATAAAAGATATAGAAATAATATTAAAATTAAATAAAATAACAGAAAAGATAACACTAACTTCAAAAATAAAAAAATTGATAAATTAAAATTAATATTATAAATATAATTTATAATAATAATGTCTAACAGATTATCTTATAATAGATTTACATTAAATAATAAAAGAATAATTCAAGCACCTGATACAAATTTTATAGGTTGTATATATTGCAAAAAAAAATATGTAAATGATGCAGAATTAGATTATGATGGAGATGGAACAGCATATTGTAATTATTGTGGTATTGATACAATAGTAGCATGGCATTTAATAGAAGGAGATAATAAAATAGAACAACTGAAAATTTGGTATGAAGAAGGATTTGGTAATGAGTATTAACTTTCGTCTATATTAATATTTTTTCTGATAATAACAGGAACGATATTAACTTCAGTTAATATTTTTTTTTTATGTGCCCAAATTTTACGATGCAAGGACCATTTTTTTCCTCTTAATTTTCTTAATGATTTTTTAACATCTTTATATGATGTATCACTTTTTTTCAATGCACTTATTTCTTTACATATATTTTTGTAGTTTTTATTTAATTCAGTAATTTTATTAACTTTCTTTTTAATAGTTTTATTTGCAGATTTTTTTTTAGAATAATTATAAACATCTTTATATTGTGCTTTTAATAAAGTAGATGTAATACCATATTCTGGATAATAAGCATCATTATCATTACTAATGGCGAGATTATCTAATATTGAAAAATTTGTATTACAATATGGACATCTAGATTTACCTAATCTAAACCAATCAATAATACAATTTGTATGATATTTGTGTTTACATTCTGGTATTTCATATATATTATCTATCATCGGTTCATAACATATTGCGCACAATTCTGGATTATCTTCTTGTGAAGGTACATTATTTGGATTAATTTCCATTATATAATTTAAAAAACTAATTAAGATTTTAAATTATTTTTTATAATTAGGATTAGGTCCTAAAACAGTCCATTCAATTTCTTTGTATTGACCTAATTCTCTCAACATTTTTTCTGAAGGGAAATTTTTACGTTTTTTTTTTTCAAATGGAGTGATAGGATAAATTGGTCTATAAATTTCTTGCCATTTTTTTATTATTTGACCATTATCTCTAAAACCTGTAGGAATATATTTTTTAACATATCCATTATACGCTATCTCTATATCATCACCAAATAATTCATATAAATGTTCGATTCGAGGATCTTCATATCTTTCATCATCTGGATGAAAATTGTCAAAATCTTCAGGAACACGTTCATCGTTAATATACGTTGGATTGTTATTAGGACCAATCCATTTAGTATATATATTTCCACTTGAGTCTAAATCATAAACACATTGGTGTGTATAATTAGAATTTTTCATATAAATATATTCTTTGGACCAATATTCATTATATTTGTCATAAAAATCTTCAATTTGCTCTTTTATATATATTCTATAATTAAGATCCTCTTGTTCATCATCAGTATCATCATCTGAAAATAAACCTGCTTCTTCCATTAACCTCTGTCTTACAAAATCATTTTTTGAAGTTTTACAATATTCATCTATTTTTTTAATAATAGCTAAATCTTCTTTTTCTTTTCGTTTTTGTTGTAATTCCAATTTTACTTTATTTTGTTTTTCTCTATCTTCTATAATTTTTTTTAAATTATGTACTTTTAGATTATTAGTTTCTTCATCAGTTATTTTTTTAACTGAATTATTAACTTGACCCCAAATTGAATTATTGCTTGGATTATTTGATACATTATTATCACCAAGTGTAGGAAATAAAACTTGTGAGTTTATATTTTCTGTAAAAGAATTATTTAATACTGTTCTATTATCATTCTGATTAGTTCGTATATTTCGTCCTCTATTATTTCTTCTGTCCCTACCTCTAAAAGATTCAGTATTATTTTGATTATTTCGATTATTTCGATTATTTCGATTATTTCGATTATTTCGATTATTTCGATTATTTCGATTATTTCGATTATTTTGATTATTTCGATTATTTCGATTATTTCGATTATTTCGATTGTTTCGATTATTTCTATTATTTTGATTATTTAAATTATTTCTATTAAAACGTGAATTTGCATTCTGCTCTAATTGATTATTTAAATGTTGATCTAATGAAGTTTCATTAGTGTTGTTTGTAGGATTATTTCTATTTAAAAACCACGATGTCATTTAAGCTAGTTAAATTATGCTTAAGTTTTTAAGTATATTTAAATAAAAAATAAAAAAATATAACTAATATATATGAGTATATATGTAATAGATGATAATATTTATAAAATTGAAGGTAATAATAAAAAATTATTAAAAGAGGGTAGTAATTTTTTAGAAATGAGATTTGATAAAGAAGAAGAGGTTGAAATAGGGAGTGAATATGAAAAGTTAAGAGATATAGAAAATAAATTAAGTAAAGTAAAAATAACACAAGATATTTCTGCATATAATTTAAGTCCTTACATATGGATAATAAAAAATAAAAAGTCACGAGTAAGTAAAAAATTTAAAGAATTTATAAAAAATCAAAATATAGATAAATTAGAAAAAGGGAAAACTTTTACTTTAATATTTAATAACAATGAAGTAAGAGTAGGTAACAAAATGATTATAAAATTATCTTATAAACATTTAAGTATATTAGATAACTTAATGTATTTGGGTTCAAAAAAAATCTTTGGAATAAAAAACGAACAATATATAGAACATGCTGGAATGTTAGACATAAATAATAGTGGAAAAGTAGACAAGATAGTAATAAATACACATAGAAATTTTAATGCTGAGGATGATAAAGAAATATTATTTAATTATGATTTACCAGATATACAAGAAAATGAGTTAATATTTCATACACATCCACCGACAGGAGGTGTATATGGTAGATTAAATGATGATATGATTTATGACCCACCTAGTCCAGAAGACATAGTACATTTTATGGAAAATTATAATGAAGGATTAGTACAAAATTCGATAGTTGTAGCAATTGAAGGTTATTATGTAATAAAATGTAAATCATTTGGATTAAATGAAATAAAAATAGAAGATGATGAATATTTTTTAACAAAATATCAGAAATTACTAAATAAATTACAAGAGGATGCTATAAGAGAACATAAAGTAAAAAGCAAAACATTTGAAAAAAGTAAAGAATATTTTTTTAAAAACGTAGATGAAAATTTATTAAAAAATATAAATAGATTATTAGACAATTATAATATAGAGATAGAATTTAAAAGACGTAATTTTAATAAGAAAATAAAAAAATATGTAGTTGATAAATTATATTTAGAGATTATACCTGTTGAAATTTAATATAGTATTGTATATAAAATATATAATATATTATATATATCAAAATGTTGAATGATAAACAATTATTATTAATAGCTTCGTTATGTGTATTAGTATACATGAGTATGGTATACTTCCTGCCTGCGTTAGCAGAAAATTTTACAGGAAATGTATCAAAAGGCATGAAAGTAGCGAATGCAATGTGTAGTCCAGATTGTTGTAAAAAACAATGGCCAGTAGGTTATAACGTTAAGAAAGATCCAAGAGTAAAGAAGGGTACAAAGTATGTACCTAATAATATGAATTGCACAGGTGAAAGAGGTGTAGGATGTCCATGTTTAACAAAAAAACAAATGGATGTTTTAAGAAACCGTGGTGGAAATCATTAATTAAAGTATAAAAAATATATTAGAGAAAAATCTCTAATATATTATAAAAATGTCAAATCTTTTAGGAATTAAAAAAATATTATTATATAAGCTTATAAATATTGTAAGACCCTTTATTTATGAAGGTATACTGTCAGTATATTTAGATGCAGAAAATATTGCACAAGAAGATGAAATCCTTATGGTCTTTCAAGGATTGTTAAGTAGAATTCCAAAATGGGTAGAAGAAGATATACTGAAAGAAGTAACAAGAATAAAAACTAATTGTAAATGTTTATATTTAGAAAATCTAGTAAGAAGCATAATAAAAATAAATATACAGATATTTTTAGAAGAAACAAAGGATACTTTCGTCGATCCAAAATTATACGAAAAAGTAGAATTAAAAGATTTTATTCATAAAGTATATATTTTAGTAGCAAGAAGAATATTTAATAATCCAATATTATTTTATAAAGAGTTAAATGATATAGATGTATTAAATAATATGAACCAAGTAATGAATTTAATAGGGGATGAAATAGAAAATGCAATATTAGAGTTATTACCTCTAGATTATTTAATTGATGAGTATTTAAATGAAGAAGTTTATAATAAACAACTAAACTTAAAAATACCAAATGAGAGTATTGAAAACTTACAGCAAATGAAAGCAAAAATTAATATGTTAGAACCTATAAATGATATAAGAATAAAAATGGCAGAAGGTCCAGGTATAAATAATCAATTACCTAAAGTATTAGAAAATTTAAATCAACCTGGAGTAATACCGATAAACCAAAAACAAGTTTTTCCATTACAATTAGGAGGTAAAAAACATAAATCAAGATCAACAAATAGTAGCAGTAAAAAAAGTAGTAGAAGACGTAGTAGTAGAAGACGTAGTAGTAGAGGAAGTAGTAGCAGTAGTAGAAGAAGAAGTAGTAGAAGAAGAAGTAGTAGAAGAAAAAGTAGTAGAAGACGAAGTAGTAGTAGAAGAAGAAGTAGTAGTAGACAAAAAGGAGGTAGAAGATCAAGTTATTCTAAAAATAGTTCATCTGATAGAATCCAAAGAAATGTAAAAAAATTTTTAGATAATTCAAAAGGGAATCAAAGTTCGATGATTGACAATATAATAAAAAATAAACATAAAGAAGCTATAAACATAAAACACGATCCTGAAACATCACTATCATATGATATTGAAAATTCCAAAAATTTTCAGGAAATATTTAGTAATGATAAAGAAATAAGATTTAATAATAATGTAAAAAAGAAGAATGTAAATTTTGGTAATTCAAAAGATAATCATTTATTTACAAGAAATAATAGTATAAAAAACAATAATAAAAAAAATTTTAGACAATTGTATAAAAAAATCTAATAATTAGGAAAGATTATTATTATCTATAAATTATATATAGATGATTATTGGAAAAAAATATTTAATAATGACATTAGCACTAATAATGTTTATTTGGAGGTTAACATTTTATCCTAAACTAAAAGAGAAAAAAATATCAAATATAGAATTACTAGATGCAGTTGTACATTTAGGTATATTTTTAGGAGTATTTTATATAATGGATTATTCTTTACCAGTAAAAAAACCACTAAATTATTTTAAAACACCTGCAGAATTTTAATAAATAAAATTTCTTTTATACTATATATGGATATAAAAGAAATAGTTTATGATGGTAATGTACTTGAATTAAAAAGATTTGATATGAGGAAATTAGCATATGATAAAAATAGAGAGGCAAAAAATCCAAGAATAGCTGTGATTGCAAAATCAGGATCTGGTAAATCATGGGTGGTTAGAGATATATTATATTATTTGTATGATATACCATGTGGAACTATAATAGCACCAACTGATAAAATGACCAAATTCTATGATGATTTTTTTCCTCCAGCATTTATTTACCATGAATATAAAACAAATATAATACCAAAGTTATTACAAAGACAGCGTATGATTTTAGATAAAAACGTTCAAAGGAAAAAAAATAGAAAGAAATTAATTGATCCACGTTCTATATTATTAATGGATGATTGTATGTCATCAAAACATTTATGGCTAAAAGATCCAAATATGTTATCAATATTTAATGAAGGTAGGCATTACCAATTAACTTTTATTTTAACCATGCAATATTGTTTAGGTATTCAACCAGAATTAAGATCAAATTTTGATTTTATATTTATGCTTGGAGAAGATTTCGTAAACAATAGAAAAAAATTATATGAACATTATGCTGGTATGTTTCCAAGTAGAGATGTATTTGAACAAGTATTCCAACAGGTAACAAATAATTATGGTTGTATGGTAATAGATAATAGATTGAGGACAACAGATATAAAAAAAAAAGTATTTTGGTATAAAGCAAAAGATAGAAAAAAATTTAAGATAGGATCAAGAAAATTTAACAAATTTCATAAAAAATATTTTGATCCTAATCATGATAAAAGAAAGAGAGTACTGGATATGTCAACCTTTATTTCAAATAGGACAAGAAAAGCAAATATAGTAGTAAGGAAAGAAGATTAATTACTTTTTCTTTCTATAAAAATTTTTATTTTTAGTAGCTTGACCAAAATCACCAATAAATACGGATGGTTGAGTAAATAGTTTGTTAAATGTTATACTAGGTGGAGTAGGATTAACTAGTTCTTCACTAGAAGTTCTAGTTAATATCGTTTTGAATTTTTTCTTTGCATTAACCTTTTTATAATTAAATTTCCATAATCCTATAGCAAACATAAATATAGATAGTAAACCTAAGATCGATATTATACGATCCATATATCATAAAATAAGATATAATTTATGATTTATACACGTTTAATTAATATACTTTTCTTATTGAGTTGCAGATAATTGCTCATATAATTTTTGTGCTTCTTCTAATTCTGAATTAATTTTATTTATATTTTTACTTTTATCTTGTATAATTGATTTGTCTTTCTCAATATTTTTATTTTCTTGCTCTAATTCTTGTTTTGTTTTGTCTAATTCTTTTGTCAGATCATCTACCTGTTTTTCTGCTTCTTTTGCATCATATTTTTGATTTACTGCTTCCATATCAGAAGGATTTACTGGTTCTAATTCTACTTTTCCTTTTTCATTATCAGAAGATTTTTTATTTGTCATATCATCTAATTCTGATTCAGAATCTTTCTTAGCTAATTTCTTTTTTCGTTTTTCTTGTTCTTTTAATGTTTTTTCAATTAAATCATTTTTTCTTTGTTCATGTAACATCTTTGATTTAGCTTGATTTTCTTTTAATCCTTTCATAATTCTATTTAATTCAGATTCTGCATATTCTTCATCTTGTGCTTTACTTGGATCATCATCCCAAGGTAACCATTTACCTACAGGTGCAACATAAATATTATGTAAAGAATCTTTTTTTTGTAATTCTGAAGCTTTTGACCTTGCTTCTTGCTCTGTTCCATATACACCTCTGATTTTTATTCCTCTTACAGAACAATTTTTAATTAATTCTGGTGTTACTATTGAAAGTAATACAAATTTTTGTCCTGAAATAGGTTCATCTTCAGTTAAATGATCAATTTTAGTTTTTTTATCACTCATATATTTATTATATATACAACATATCTTTAAACATATTAAATAATTTTAAAGATAAAGATTTATTAAATTTATTATGGTAACAATATGTTTGAATATGATTGTTAAGAATGAATCAAAGATTATAAAAAGATTATTAGATTCTGTTTATAAAATAATTGATTATTGGGTAATTGTTGATACTGGTTCAACAGATAATACAAAAGAAATTATAAAAAATTATTTTTTTGAAAAAAATATTCAAGGTGAATTACATGAAAAAGAATTTATAAATTTTGGTATCAATAGAACTCATGCATTAAAATTGGCAAGAAATAAAGCAGATTTCTTATTTTTTATGGATGCAGATCATGTTTTGAAATATGATGAATCATTCTCAAAAGAACAACTAAAATATTTTGATGAAATAAATATACAACTGAAAACAGGATCACTAAAATATTATTTAATAAGATTTTTAAGAGCTAATATGGAAATAAATTCAGTTGGTGTAACACATGAGTATTATGAATATGATAAAAAGGATGCAAAAATAGCAAATTTTAAAAACATTTGGATTGATGATTATGGAGATGGAGGAACAAGACATTTGAAATTTGATAGAGATATTAAACTTTTAAAAGAATCTGTAAAAAAAAATCCAAATAATACAAGAGATTTATTTTATCTTGCAGAATCCTTAAAACATAAAAATAATTTTGAAGAGGCAATTGAATATTACAAGAGAAGAGTTAATTTTAATAATTTTTCTGAAGAAAGATGGTATGCACTTTACATGATTGGAAATTGTTACTTAAAATTAAAAAATGAAAAAGAAGGTATTTATTGGTGTTTAGAAGCTTATAAATATAGATCAAAAAGATCGGAATCATTATATTGTCTTTCTGAATATTATACAAATAATAAAAATTATAATTTAGCAGATATATTTTGTAAAATTGGTTCAAAAATTAAATATCCAAAAAATGAAATACTTTTTGTAAATGAAGATATTTATAATTATAAATATGATTATTTAAAAAGTGAAATATACAAGAATATCAAGTCAAATGAAAATATATCAAAAGATTTAAATATGACAATCTTAAAAAATATACCACAAAATTATTTTTGGAGTATACTTAATAATATTAGATATTATTCAATTTCTTTATTAGAAAAATTAAATGTAAAATGTTATAATTATAATAATATTTTTAATAAAGTAGTTCATAGTATTTTGAATTATAAGAATCGATATCTCGTAATTAATAAATTAAATCCCGTAACAATAAATACAATTAACATTGAAACAGGAATATTTAATAAAGAAAAAGAATGTAAAAATTATAATTTACATTATTGTAAAATATGCACAAATTGTATAAAAGTAGATGAAATATATGTATTTATTATTTACCACAAATATGGAACTGATAGATTACATAAATTTGTTGGTTTAAACGAAAACTTAGATATTGTATTGATTACCGAGTCTTTTTATTTAAATAATATAACTGATGAGAGAATTTTTGAGATAAGTAATGGTCTTGAAGATAACATAGAAATATATTGGAGTAAAGAGGATAAGATATCTTACAAAACAAATATACGTAAAAAAACATTTAAGAATTATCTATTTCAATATATACTATGATAGGTTCGTTATGTGATGATATGAATATACCATACAGAAATATAAATAATAATATAATATCAAATCCTTTAATAATAGAATTAGCGAACTCAGAAAAAATAGAAGAATTCCATGAGAGATTTTTTCGATGTACTCATATGGAATATAAAAAAATTATAGATAATTTAGATAAAATAAAAAATTTAAATGAGGGTGAAAAATTTTATTTTAATGGTGATAGAGAAATAATTGTACATACAAATTATTCAATACCGTTAGGTAGTTTTGCTATATCAGCTTATAGATATGCAATAGGTTTAGGAAGAGAAGAAAGTTTTAGAGATCTTGCATATTTTTTATCAAAAATAAGATCATTTATAAATAGATCAAATAAATTAGCAGTAAATAAATGGAAAACTATCCCAGTAACAAAACTTAGAATATTAAGACATAAATATAAATATATTAATAAAGGTCTTATGAAATTAAAAAAAACATATGAAAATGATTATAGCATACAAAGTAAAATAGATGGTTTTTTAACAGATTTAGAGTATTCAAATCCTGTTATAAGGAATACAATAGATTCATTTGAAATTTAAATTAATTTAAAGCAAATTTACTTAAATTAATTTATATTATTATGATAATAGAATTGACATGTGAAATTTTTTTAATTCTATTTTTATTATTATTATCTGGATTTATTTTATTTATTTTCCCAATTATTTTAGCATCATTAATTACTACTTATACGTTACCATTAATTATTTTATTAACATATATTTATTTAATATTATTTGAAACAAGTGTATATAATTTACCACAATTATTTGAAAGTTATTTACCAAATTTTATGTATACCCTCTTTTTATTAATTTTATACATTATATATATAAATACATGCCAAATATACAACTATTAATAGAAGAAGCAATAAAAATAATACAAGTAGGAATGTGCTGTAAAGGTGATTTAAAATTAGATATAGATGTTGGATATAATGATATATTAGGAATGTGGAATTTTCATAAATTAATAGTTAGACCCGATTATGCACCTCTTCCTAATTTTACATTAGATATAATAAAACAATTTGAGAAATATTATAAAAGACATTCTTTAATAAGAGATAGTTTTAGTGCTCATACAAGTACAGATGAGGATCATGTAATTATGTTTGCTATAGAAAAATCAGATCAAGTATTACTTTGTTTAAAGAGTATAAGAAGATTAAAAATGAAAATTAATCCATATGTGAGAATATTTTTTCCAAAAAAAAAATTAGATATCAAAACATTTGATTTAAATTTTATACCAAAAAATACAATACGAATGACGTATTTTAGTAAAAAATTAAATAATTAAGATTTTATATGTCTATAAACAATGAAGGAGAATATTTAGAATTGGTAAATGATTTAAGAGACCAATATAATCAAATGAAAGAAGAATATGAAAAAAAAATATCATTTTTAAATGAAGAAATAGATGAATTAAAAATAGATTTACAATGGAAGAGTTCATTAGTTTTTATGGATGGTCAATTTGATAGTACTAGACCACAAGTAAGAGAAGGTAAATATTTAGGTTATTAAAAATTAATTATATTAATTTTTAATTATTTACAGATATCGTAGATATAGAATCAGAATGATTCAATTGATAATCGTAGATTATCTATTAATTAATATTCTCGGTCGAGGACTTGCTCTCAGAACCGAAGGTTCTAAGGTGAGAATCGTAGATTCTAATCCTAACTCGCTGAGTGAGTTATACGAACAAGTCGTATTGACAAAGAATATTTACAGAAAATTTATGATAAAATATTAAACTTAGTTACTGTATGCAAGACCACCCATACCAGACATAACACGAAGTACATTGTAGTTAACAGCGTAAACATTAAGTTTAGCACCTGCAGCTGCAACAGCGT
>Ga0163109_10000813_pt1 | contig 24697 bp, 16 predicted proteins | sample CRUFie1St13metaG_FD_108704 | JGI IMG/M metagenome (GOLD analysis project Ga0163109, IMG submission 108704) | Marine microbial communities from the Costa Rica Dome - CRUD Field 142mm St13 metaG | ecosystem: Environmental > Aquatic > Marine > Oceanic > Photic zone | place: Costa Rica: the Eastern... | reverse complement strand
GTCGGTGGGCCCGTCGCAGTCGTTGAAGCGGCGGAAGTGGGTGATGATTTGGGGAAACTTGGGACAAAATGTGAACCCTTCAGGCATCGCGGCCGCCCATTCTGCCATGCGGTCCGCGGGGTGGATGCGGTAGTGGGTGGCGTTGAATTCCAAGGTCCCAAACTGCCGACCGTAGTGCCCCGGCCAGGTACGCTGGGGATCTTTTTCTGGGTACACCGACCCGCGCCAATCCCGAATGGTCCACATTGTGCCCCCGGCCCGCACCGCCGTCGTTCCTTTTTGTTGGTTCTGTTGGCCAGCGGGAGCGACGTCGGCAAGGCGGAAGCCAGAAGGCGGCGTGGGGTGGGTCCAATCCAACCCCTCTGGTGCGGTATCGAGTTTGCCAAACTTCACCCTCCGAATCTACAACGTCCGACAACGGTGAGGCATGGCTGGGCGCACACAAAACGCGCGCCACATCGAGAGGCAAGCATTGCACCTTGGAGGGGCATGAATTTGGGATGGGGATTGGGGCGATGCTGGGGCTGTGGAGAGCCCTTGGTGCCCAACGAGGTGGCGGGGATGTGCCCGCCCTGCCAATGGGCTTGGCCGAGTGTGCCCGGCAGCGAGGCGGTTCAACGACTTGCCCAAGAGCGGGTAGGGTGCGCCGTGTTTGGGGTGGGTTTTCGGTTGCGGCCGGACACGCATCGTGTGGTGCATCGCGTGAAGTACGGTGGGTTTCCGAGCCAGGGCCGCGCCTTGGGCCAATGGATGGCCCAAGGTTGGCCGCCCCCCCCGAGGGACGTTGTGCTCGTCCCGGTGCCGTTGCACTGGCGACGTCATGTGCGTCGTGGCTTCAACCCGCCCCAAGCCTTGGCGGAGGGGCTGGCCACGGGGTGGGGCTGTGAGGTCCAACCCAAGCTCCTTCGCCGCCTCAAGCACCGCGTGTCCCTCACGAGCGCCACCCGCGCGGCCCGTCAGTCGGCCCTTCGTGGCACGTTTGGGGTGCGGGAGGATTGGCGAACGGCGCACCCGGAACGTGTGGTGCTGGTCGATGATGTCCTGACAACGGGGGCGACGTTTCGGGCGTGTCAACAGGTGCTCGGGGCCGAGGGCGTGCAGGTTGTGGGCGGGGTGTGGCTGGCCATGGGATGATGGGGTTGGCGAGGTGGATGGCGTGTGGATGGCAGCAGGGGGAGGCGTACTTTTGGGCTGTGGCGCACGACCTTCCCATCGACATGACGTTGCCGCGCGCTTTGCGCTTGCAGCAACTCGTCCAGCCCCTCCAGGCCTTGATGGAAGGCGAGCGTTCTGGATGGGCCAACCTGGCCAATGCGGCAGCGGCGGTGTTTTCAGCCGCCGGATGGCATTGGGTGGGATTTTACGTGGTGGATCAGGCCGAAGACAATTTGGTCCTGGGCCCGTTTCAGGGTTCGGTGGCATGCACCCGACTGTTTCGGGGCAAAGGCGTATGCGCCGCAGCGTGGGAGCACAATGAAACCCAAGTTGTGCCCAACGTCCACGACTTTCCGGGCCATGTGGCGTGCAGTTCTGCAAGCCTCAGTGAGGTGGTCCTTCCCGTGTGCAATGCCGCGGGGGAGGTGGTGGCGGTGTGGGACATCGACAGCGCGAAAGCAGACGATTTCTCCGCGGCCGATGTCGAGGCCTTGGAGGCGTTGACGGCGGCCGTTTCGACAATGTGGGACGCATGGACGTGGACGCGATGAGGAGGTGCGTCTCATGGGACATGGGTGTGTGCAATGCGTTTGGTGCACTGGGGCTGTTTGTGGCGCTTCTCGTCGCGGGATGTGCCCAAGTCGGTTCCCCGACAGGAGGTCCCAAGGATGAGACGCCTCCCACCATGGTTGCGGCGCTGCCGGAGGTGGGAGCCACAGAGGTCATGCCCGACCGACTGGTGTTGGCCTTTGACGAGTACGTCAAGGCAGGTCAATGGCGTCCCCAACTGCTGGTGAGTCCCCCATTGGAAGGCCCCATGGATCTGGTTGTGCGCGGCCGCGAGGTCGAGCTCTCGTGGGAGGGAGGACTGAAGGAAAACACGACCTACGTGTTCCAATTTGGAGAGGGCATTGTGGACGTCAACGAGGGCAATCCCGCCAAGGAATTGGTGCATGCCTTTTCCACGGGCAGCACCTTGGACACCCTCGCGATTCAAGGGGTGGTTCGTGACGCCATCGTGGGCTCGCCGTCCAAGGACCTGCGTGTGATGCTCTATCCCGAGGACCTGCCGCTTGACAGCATTCTCGCCGGCATGGTACCTCAGTTTGTGGGGACCACCAACGGTGCGGGCGCCTTTGAAGTCGGCTACCTGCCCGAGGGGCGGTTCCGCCTTATGGCCGTCGAGGACGCCAACAGGAACTATGCTTGGGATGCCGGTGAGCGCGTCGCGGTAGGGCCGACGGCGGCCATGGCCGGGGACACTACGTTGTGGGAACTTCGCTCAGGAAACACCGAAGGCCCTCGCGCCCCCTATCTCACAGAGGCACGGTGGGATTCCACAGGGCATGCATCGTGGACGTTGAGCGAGCCCTTGGGGGCCAACGATTCGCTGTCTTGGGCCGATTCCTGCGGCGTGACCTTGTTGAAATTTGACAAGAACCGCATTCATGCGTGGGGATGGACTGCGGACAGCGCGGCACTGCGCCTAGTGTGGCATCACGCCCCGGTTTGGGCTGCGGGCGAATGGACCACAGACACCATGGATGTGCCGGCCCCGCGGTGGACACCGACGGAGGCGTTGGAGTTGGTGGCCAAACCCCTGGGCAAGCGCCTCCCCGGCGAACGGCCCACCGTCACGTGGTCGGCTCCGATTTCAGGGGTGGACATGTCGCGAATGGCGCTTCGTGTGGACAGCGTGCCTGTTCCCGTGTTGGTGGAATCGCGGTGGCCAAGCATGCGGATGGAACTCACCAACGAGGCCTGTATGAAGGCCGGAGCCCAAGTGTCGCTGACGCTGTTGCCCGGCGCATTGATCCGCGCGGGTGCTGACGTGGACGCGGACGCGAACGCGAACGCCGGGACGGAGCTGTTCCCCGAGGACACGTTGGAGTTGGCGTGGAGTGTGCAGCCGCAAGACGCCCTCTCCGAATGGATTCTCCACCTCGAGGGCGCAGGGTGTGCAGGATTGGTGGAGTTGACGGACAACCAAGGAATGCGGTTGGATGCGGTGGCCGTGCAGGGCGACACCACCCTGAGGTGGACAAGCCTGTCTCCCGGCAAAGTGAGCGCAACATGGTGGGGAGACCTTGACGGCGATGAGGTGTGGCGGAGCGTGGATGTGCCCACGTGGCGCACGCCCGAGCCCGTGCTCAAGCTGTCCGCAGAGGAGCTGCGGCCCAACTGGGTTTTGGAAACGACGTGGACGTTGGATGCCTCGGCGTGCGGCACCGTGGCCGCACCTGTGGGGGAGGCCCCTTAAGTGTTGATGTCGAGGAAGCGCTTGACGTTGTCCAAGGAGCCAAACACCACCAAGGTGTCCGTGGCCTCAATGGTTGTGTCGGGCTTGGGCACCCCCAAGATGTGCTCCCGGACACACGGCGCGCCGTCTTCGCCCACCTCTTCAAACTCCCGTCGGATCGTGATCAGACGCAGCTCGTAGCGGTTGGCCAATTCCAAGTCGGCGAGTTGTCGTCCGTGGCAGGCTGCCGGCGCTTTGAGCTCCGCGATTTCATAGTCGTCCGGCAGGGACAGGAATCCCCGAATGTTGGGGTTGATGAGACGCTCGCTCACCACTTCCGCAACCTCGCTTTCAGGGCTCAAGATTTCCGTCACGCCCAAGCTGCTCAAAATGCGTTCTTGGTTGGCGTCGTTTGCCCGAACGATCACCCGCGGCAACCCCAAATCGAGCAGGTTCAACGTGGTCAACACGGTCGCTTCGAAGTTCTCGCCGATGGCCACGACGGCGGCGTCGAGGTCCTGAACGTGCTGGGCGAGCAGCGCCTTTTTGTCCGTGGAGTCCAGCGTCACCGCCAAGCTCACATCTTCTTTGAGCAACTCCGCGCGGTCGGCGTCGGCATCAAAGGTGAACACCTCCGCACCGCGGCGGGCGAGGGACAAGGCGATTTGGGTGCCGTAACGGCCTGCGCCAAACACTGCAAAACGGGATCGTGCCATGTCACAAAGGACGAAAGAAATGGGTACAAATCGGTCAAGCGCGCCCCGCGAGTTCCGTCAGGCCGGCTTCCAAAACGTGGCTGAATCGCACCATGTCTTCAAAGCTGTTGTACAGCGGCACGGGGGCCATGCGGATGACCGCGGGCTCGCGCCAATCGACCACCACGCCATGCGCCATCAGGTGGTCAAACAGCGACCGACCGTATCCATGGGCCACCACGCTGAGCTGGCACCCCCGGGCGTGCGGGTCCGTCGGGGTGAGGATTTCGAGGTGGGCACCCGTCCGCTCGGCCACGATGTGAACAAGCGTTTCGAGGTAGGCCGTCAAACGTTTCGAACGCGCCACCAAGGACTCCATGCGCGCCTCTTGAAACAGGTCGAGGGACACCTTGTGGACCGCCATGTTCAGGACGGGGGCATTGCTCATTTGCCACGCCTCGGCGCTGGGCATGGGCACAAATTCGGGGTCCATCTTGAACCGGCTCTCGGCGTCGTGGCCCCACCACCCTTCCAGGCGGCGCATGGCCGTACCTGCGCCGTCGGCCTGCCGCACATGTCGCTCGTGGATGAACACCCCAGAGACGGCGCCAGGGCCTGAATTGAGGTATTTGTAGCTGCACCAGCACGCAAAGTCTACGCCCCAGTTGTGAAGGTCGAGGTGAACGTTGCCCATGGCGTGCGCAAGATCAAACCCACACGTCCCACCCACCTGATGTGCCGCAGCCGTGATGGCCTTCATGTCGTGCAATTGGCCGGTGTAGTAGTTCACCCCACCAATCATCACAGTGGCCAGTTCCTCTCCGGCGTCCTCGATGGCGCGAAGCACATCTTCTGTGCGCAGGAGGTGTTCCCCGTCGCGCGGGGCGAGTTCGATGAGGTCCTCGTCTGGATTCCCGCCGTGCAAGCGAATCTGACTGCACAACGCGTACCGGTCGCTCGGGAAGGCCTTCGCCTCGCACAGCAACTTCCGGCGCGCGCCTTTGGGTTGGTAAAAGCTGATGAGGAGCAGGTGCAGGTTGACGGTGAGCCCATTCATGGCCACGACTTCGTGGGGCTTGGCGCCGGTCAAATGACACAGGCCATCCACAAACCGCTCGTGGTAGCTGACCCAAGGGTTTTGACCTTGGAAATGGCCTTCGACCCCCCACTTCGCCCAATCGTCGAGTTCGACTTCCAAGGCGGCTTTGGCATCCTTGGGTTGAAGCCCGAGGCTGTTGCCCGTGAAGTACATCGTGTCGGCGCCGTCGTGTTGCGGAATGTGGAAGCGCGACCGAAATCGGCTGAGGGGGTCCGCAGAATCCAATTCGCGGGCCGCCTCAAGGGTGGGAAGCTCTCTCATGCTGGGCTAATTTCGCACTGAAATGGCAACGACCCTCCAACGCTCTTCTTCTGCGGCTTTGTTTGACAAGGCCCAAACCCTGTTTCCCGGTGGCGTGAACTCGCCTGTGCGGGCCTTCAAATCTGTCGGTGGAACGCCTTTGTTCGTGGACAAGGGGCAAGGCGCCCACATTTGGGATGCCGACGGCAACGAGTTCATCGACTTCTGCTGCTCGTGGGGGCCGCTCATCTTGGGCCATGCGCATCCTGCGGTCGTGGACCGCGTCACGGCCACGCTGGCCAACGGCACCTCCTTCGGCACGCCGACGCGCCTCGAGAATGAGCTTGGAGAATTGATTTTGTCCAACCACAGGTACGTCGACCGCATTCGCTTTGTGTCGTCCGGCACGGAAGCGGCCATGTCCGCCATTCGCTTGGCACGCGGCGTCACGGGCCGAGACAAAATCATCAAGTTCGACGGGTGCTACCACGGCCACGTCGATGCCTTGCTCGTGAAGGCGGGCAGTGGCTTGGCCACCCTCGGCACCTCCTCCTCCGCGGGCGTGCCCGAAGCCTACGCCCGCGAAACCTTGGTCCTCCCGTTGAACGACCTCGAGGCGCTCGAGGCGTGCATCGCCGAGTACAAAGACCAAATCGCGGTCGTCGCCATCGAACCCATCCCCGCCAACAATGGCCTCCTCATCCAGGATGCCGACTTCTTGCGGGAGGTGCGTCGCATCTGCACGCGAGAAGGCATTTTGCTCCTGTTCGACGAGGTCATCAGCGGTTTCCGCGTGGGCTTTGAAGGTGCGGCGGGCCTGTACGACATCCAGCCGGACGTGCTGGCGTTTGGCAAGATCATCGGCGGCGGCCTGCCCGTGGGCGCCTACGCCGCGAGCGCCGAAGTCATGAAGCACATCGCGCCTTCCGGTCCGGTGTACCAGGCCGGCACGCTCAGCGGCAACCCCGTGGCCATGGCGGCCGGGGTCGCACAACTCACGGAGTGCCTGAAGCCCGGCTTCTACGAAGACCTCGACCGCAAGGCTGCGCGTTTGGTTGATCCCATCGTGGCCCACGCCCAAGCCAAGGGTTACAGCTTCAACATCTTCCGTCGTGGCAGCATTTTCTGGTTGGCGTTTTCGGATGCGGTGCACATCCGCCGCAGCGACCAAATCGATCCCGACAGCATGGCTTACTTCAGCACGCTGCACGCGGCTTTGCTCGACCGGGGCATTTACCTCGGACCGTCGGGCTATGAGGTGGGCTTTGTCTCGGCGGCGCACACGGACGCGGATTTGGACCGGGCGTCGCAGGCCTTCATCGAAGCCCTCGACCTCGCATTCGCTTAAGCATCAAGGGCAGGGCGTTCCGAAGTTGGACAAGATTCCCTCGAGCAGGTCTTGCACATTCACGCTGCCGTCGCCGTTGATGTCGGCGGTGCAGTTTGCGGTGCATCCGAAGTCTCCCAGGAAGATCAGCACATCGCCAATGACGATGAAGCCGTCGTTGTCCAAGTCGGCAGGGCACGTGTCGGTGCCAGGGTCGGCATCGCAGGTGATGTCGGTGATGCCGTCGCCGTAGAAGGTGGCCGCGCGGTCAAACGCATCCAATCCGATGTCAATGCCCATCAAGCGTCCTGGCACGTCGTCGAAGAAGGGGTGAATGCCGCCGTAGATGCGGGACAAACTGCACTCGTCGGACGCGTCGCGGTAGGTCGCCCACTGAAGCTCTACGTCCACACTCGGTCCGTCTTCAAACACGAGGAATTCGTTGGCCGGAGCCAAGAACGTGCCCATGCCTCCAGGGAAGTAGGCGTCGCCCGTGAACGCGGTCAAGACTTCGGCTGCCGCGCGTGAGAACGTGCTGTGCCCACTGACGTACCCGGCGAACGGGGGGCTCACGAATGAAGGACGCTGGTAAGGCTCCCAGGATTCGGCAAGGACCCATCCTACGCCAGCAAAGTCGGTGTCGACGTTGTTGATGGCGGCACTGCCGAGCCAAGCCCACAACTTGATCTTGCCCACATTGGCCCCGAAGGCGCCGGCAAGGGCATCGCCGGGCTGCACGGTTTCGATTTTGCCGGGGACCAAGGGCAGGCCGCCGGGATGGTAGTTCGATGCCGTGGGGTCTGTGCGTTGGCCAAGTTCCGCCATGCCGCGGATGGCCGTCACGGGACGGGAGGAGTCGTACCAACCTTTGGCGCCCCAAGCGGCAATCGCGCAGTCTTGCATCGCGGCACCCAACGCGAGGTAAGCTTTGACGTCCCATTCCAAATCGCCCAGGACGTCGCCCTGGCCCTGGAACTGCTTGACCAGATCGGGATGGTCGCTGACGTAGTTCAAGATCGTGAACCAGTGGCCAGGAGGGGTCTCTGAATCGGGGCCGTCTGCCCAAAACTCGGCCAACACCCGTGCGTAGTCGCCCCGAGGAACCATGTTGGGCGCATAGGCCTGTCCCGTGGCGGGGTTGACACTGTGTCCCGGACTCGGGGAGCCCCCGTTTTCCGCGTCGTAAAGCGAGGCGTACGTTTCCAGGGTGGTGGGGTAGGAGTCGCGGTTTCCGCTGGAGGCGGGGCTGATGTCCCACATCACGCCATCGGTGGGGTCCAACAGTCCCGACCACAACGCCACCATCGCGTGGCCGTCGGAGTAGATGTCGGAGGTGCCGGAACCGTCCATGGCGTGCAGTGCGGGCACTCCAGGGTCGTGGTAGACCTTGTACTCAAAGCCGTCCCGGGTGTAGGACGTCAAGTCCTCGTCGGAGAGCGCCCACGAAGTCACCTGACCCCATTCTGGGGACAGGAAGGGCGGCGTTTCTCCGGGAATGGGGTTGCCACTTTGGTCGATGAACAAGTCGAGGGTCAAGGGCTGCCACCGGTTCAAATCCTGCACCGTCGAGTTGCCAGGCAAGTCCACAATCAACGACGGGTTGGAGGGCTCGTACACCAGATTGGCGAAGTCGTTTTGTTCGTTCGATTGGTCTTGCAATCCGAACGCAATGATTTGCGCGGCGAGGTGATTGCCCAAGGCGCGGCCATCGCCGGTGCTGTAGTCCGTGCTTGTGAAGTTCGTGTCGTAGCCGAGGGTGGCCATGTGGTTGTCGTAGCCGAGGTACAGGTTGTTGGCTTGCGGCGCGTTGGCAAATCGGTGGCGCAGGAGGCGGTACATGCCGTAGGCGATGGCCTCATCTCGCGCTGCTTCCACTGTGGTGGCGGGGGTGAAGGCGTCGAAATCGGCCACAAAGCCCCCGAGGTCTTGGCCCAAGAAGGCGGGACATGCGGTGGGGTCCATCACGGCCCATGCGTCCCACATCAGCATGGACGAATGCCACAAATTGCGGGCGTGCACGGTGGGACGCGCAAAATCTCCGCGGATGCTTTCGAGAAGCAGGTCGTTCCACTGCCGCGCCATGCTGTGTCCCGTGTTCGCTTCAGGGAAGGTGGTTTCGTCTTCACAGTCGGGGCTGGGGTTGGTGGGGCAGACGTCGCATGCGTCGGGGATGCCGTCCAAATCGAAATCCGCAGAGCTCGCCGCCAGCGCGCAGTTGTTGGACATGATCACGTCGTATCCGGCACATTTTCCACTCAAGATGTCCACCAAACCGTCGTTGTTGATGTCGAGCAACGCCACGTCGTAGCTGTTGGTGACCCAATCGAAATTGTTGTTGCTGTAGGGGTCCAAGAAGGTCCCGTTGTCGTTTTCATAGATGGCCATGCGCCGGCTGCTGTTGCAGGGCGGGATGTCCACATCCACGTCGGAGACAACCACGTCGAGGTCGCCGTCCAAATCGAGGTCCGCCGCGTGAACGTTGCCCCCAAAGCCGTTGGACGAGCTGAAGTTGAGGTTGACGGTGTTGAAGCCGAGGTTGACATCGGGGGTGTGGGATGTGGCGGTCAGGATTTTGTCCGCACCATCGTCCACCACGTAGAGGTCCAAAAGGCCGTCGCCGTTGAAATCCACCACTTCAAACATGTACGGCGATGCGCTTGGCACGAGGTTTTGCCACGTCGGGAAGTTGCCCGTGCCGTCGTTGAACAGCACGATGACCCCCCGGGAATTCCATGGGAACACGTTGTAGAGGGTGGTGTTCTTCACGATGTCCAAATCGCCGTCGCCGTCCATGTCGTGGATTTGGCCCGCTGTGCCAAAGGCGCTGTTCAGCAAGTTGCCTGCACGCGACGCGCCTTCGTCGGTGAAGTGGCCGGTGCCATCGTTGATGAGCAGAAAATCTTTTGCGGTGCCGCCTCCGCTGTTGACGCGGTAGTTCACGAAGTAGAGGTCCTGCGCACCGTTGCCCGTCAGGTCGCCCGCCCACACCGCACAAATGAGCGGCTGGTCGCTTACGAGCGTGGGGAAGCGCGCGTCGGAATCGTCCGCCAATCCCAACCAATTTCCGTCGGCGTCCTCTCCGAGATTCATGTACAACATGGGTTGTTGGTTGAACGTGTTCACGATGACCACGTCGTCCCACGCATCGCCATCTACGTCCACGACGTAGATGTCTCTTGCGAAGCTGGGGTTGGAAATGAATTCGGGAGCGAGTTCGGTGGTCATGTCGACCAGCACACCTTCCTGGTTGATCAGCAGCAAGTCGGACTTGGGCGGTTCGGTGGCGGCAGAAAAGGGTTCTTTGCGCACCACGATGACGTCGGTCCACCCGTCTTTGTTGAGGTCTGCAGGCCAAATGTCTTTTTCCTCGTCGTCGGCATTGGCGACGCTGGAGAGCACGAGGCGTTCATCGGTTTGGATGTCCCACTCGAGCCATTGCGCACTTGAGAGGAAGGGTGTGCCGCCGAGAAGGAGGAAGCCCAGGAGGAGGGGAAGACGTGGCATGCGATAAAGTCTAGCGATTCAACAGCGGTGGGACACCACAGCCCCACTGCACTCAACTTACGACAATTTTTGGGATCCTTTTGTTTCTGTGGTGACAATGAACGCTCATCCGCGCAGCACAGGGGCCAAGAACAGGAGCACGAGGTACAACGCCAGCAACACGAGGTAGGGCATCACCAGAACGCCGTCCAGCCGCCACCCTGTAAAGTGTTCACGTTCATGTTCTTGCCCTTGAAGAGCGGGGAGCGCATGCGCGGGACGAAGCATCCACCAGGCCCACAGGCTCTGGGCTAAAAGAACTCCGGGACCCACGTCGATGGGTCGGAGGCCGTGCTCCAAGAGCCGACCAACCCACACGCTCAGGCTGAGGGCCGCAGCGGCACCCAAGAGGAGGCGGGCCCACGCCAGCACGCGCTCGGGCGCCACGACCATGGGCAGGGTCGTCATGTGGGCGCGGTCGACGTCGAGGTCCCGGATGTCGAACGGCAGGGTCAGCCCAGCGATGAACAACGCGCGCTGCACCCACAGCACGGGATCGATGCCCAGGACGGGATGGTGGGTCGTGGCGGTGGCCCAAACGATGGCGATGAGTGGAATTTTGAGCCACGTGACCTTGCGCAACCCTCCGCCCATGCCGGGCATCAGCGCATAGGCCACCGAGGCGAGGCCCACCAAGGCCACGACCGCCAGTCGTCCGGGTTCCTCCCATCGAAGCTCCTCAACGCAAGCGACGTTGAAGGCCACCCACGCCCCGGTCCAGCATGCGACCATTCCCCACTTCCATCGGTCCCAAAAGGCACGCCTCAGGCTCGGCATGTTGTGTGGATGCCGGGTGTGCTTGATCGCCCGCTGCACAGTGTAGCCCAGTCCGGTGGACAAACCCACCCAAACGGCCACCCACATGCCCCCGCGCTCCATGGGGGAGCCATCCACGCACCACAACCAACTGAAGGTCGTGGTCACAAACGCGCCAAGGGCAATCCAGATGTGCGTGAAGGAGAGCAACCGCATGGGGCAAAGTTCGCCTCCCGTGACCGCAGATGAGGGGTTGGTGGACGGGATGTTGATGCTTTGGGGTAGGGGGGGAGAACCCCCGACGTACTTTTGCGCTTTCTACGGAACCGTTGCACGCCACATTTTTCTGATTCTCATGAAGATTGGAAGTTTTGTTTCCCGCCATTTGGGTCCCCGCCTGGAAGACCAAAATGCCATGCTCCGCACCCTCGGCGCACCCTCCCTCGACGACCTCATCGAACGCACTGTTCCCGGAGCCATCCGGTTGCGCGAACGTTTGAGCGTGTCGAAAGCCTTGACGGAAAGCGAGTACCTCGAACACATCGACGGCCTCGCTGCCCAAAACACCGTCTTCCGGAACTACATCGGCATGGGTTACTACCCGACCGAAGTGCCCAGCGTGATCCGTCGCAACGTCCTTGAAAACCCAGGGTGGTACACGGCCTACACGCCCTACCAAGCGGAAATCGCCCAGGGTCGCCTCGAAGCCTTGCTCAACTTCCAAACCATGGTCATGGACCTGACGGGCATGGAAGTGGCCAACGCGTCCTTGCTCGACGAAGGCACGGCTGCGGCAGAGGCCATGGCCATGCTCTTTGCAGCGCGACCCCGTCCTCAAGTCAAGGCGGGCAAGAACCGATTCTTGGTCGACGCAGCGGTGTACCCCCAAACGCTCAGCGTCCTGCGCACCCGCGCAGCGCACCTCGACATTGACATGGTTGTGATGACCCGCGAAGAGATGCGCGGCGCGGTGGAAGCCGACGACGTCTTTGGATGTATGGTCCAGTACCCCGACGCCAACGGCGAGGTGGAAGACATGACCGGGTTTGTGGAAGGCATGGCGGAGCGCGAGGTGCGCACCGTATTTGCCGCCGATTTGATGGCCTTGTTGGTGTTGAAAAGCCCCGGTGCCATGGGCGCCGACGTGGTGGTGGGAAGCTCCCAGCGGTTTGGGGTTCCCATGGGCTACGGGGGACCTCACGCCGCCTTCTTCGCGGCACGTGAAAGCTTCAAGCGTCACTTCCCAGGCCGGATCATCGGCGTCTCCAAAGACCGCTTGGGTCAGCCCGCCTTGCGCATGGCCCTCCAAACCCGCGAGCAACACATCCGCCGCGACAAGGCGACGTCCAACATTTGCACGGCGCAGAGCTTGCTCGCCGTGATGGCCTCGATGTACGCGGTGTACCACGGCCCGCAGGGTTTGCGCACCATTGCGGAGCGCGTGCACACCTACACCCGCGCTCTGGCACTTGCACTCGGTGCGTCAGACGGTTTGACCGTGGTCAACCAGTGCTACTTCGACACCTTGAAAGTCCACGTGGCGGGTGGGGCAGATGCGATGAACGCACTCCGTGCCCGGGCCGAATCCAAGCGCGTCAACTTGCGCTATTTCGCCGACGGCGAACACGTGGGGGTCTCCCTGAACGAGCGCACCAACGCCGACGACTTTGCCACCTTGTGCTCCGCCCTTGGGGTGAGCCCCGTGCAGGGTGTGGAGTTTGATGCACCCTTCTTTGGGCCGATTGCCCGAGATGTGGACTACCTGCACCACCCGGTGTTCAACCGCTACCGTTCGGAAACCGAGATGATGCGGTACATCAAAAAGCTCGAGAACAAGGACCTGAGCCTGACCCACGCCATGATCCCACTGGGGTCGTGCACCATGAAGCTCAACGCGGCCACGGAATTGATTCCCATCACGTGGGCGGCGTTCGCAGAATTGCACCCGTTCTGTCCGCCCGACCAAGCGCGTGGCACCCGGGCCATGCTTCAAGAACTGGAACAGGACCTCGCCGAAATCACGGGATTTGCGGGCGTGTCCTTGCAACCCAACAGCGGCGCTCAGGGCGAGTTTGCCGGATTGATGGTCATCCGTGCCTACCACGCCTCACGTGGGGAGTCGCACCGGAACATTTGCCTCATCCCCAACAGCGCTCATGGGACCAACCCGGCCAGCGCCGTGATGGCGGGCATGAAGGTGGTGGTGGTCGGATGCGACAAGCACGGCAACATTGACGTGGACGACCTCCGGGCCAAAGCCGAAGCGCACAGCGCCAACCTCGGTGCCCTCATGATCACGTACCCCTCCACACACGGGGTGTTTGAATCCTCCGTGCTCGAAGTGACGGAGTTGATTCACGCCCACGGCGGTCAGGTGTACATGGATGGCGCCAACATGAATGCCCAAGTGGGGTTGACCAGCCCAGGCATGATCGGCGCGGACGTCTGTCACCTCAACCTGCACAAGACCTTCGCGATTCCTCACGGGGGTGGTGGCCCAGGTGTGGGACCCATTGGGGTGGCGGCGCACCTCGTGCCGTTTCTGCCCGGTCACGACGTGGTGCCTGTGGGCACGGACACGGCCATTGATGCGATCAGTGCGGCGCCGTTTGGCAGTGCGTTGATTGCCCAAATCCCCTACGCGTACATCAAGATGCTCGGCCAGTCTGGCTTGACTGAAAGCACCAAGGTGGCCATCCTCAACGCGAACTACCTGAAGGCGCGTTTGGAAGGTGCGTACGACGTGCTGTACCAAGCGAAGAACGGGACGGTGGCCCACGAAATGATCCTCGATTGCCGCGCCTTCAAGGCGGTGGGCATTGAAGTCATGGACATCGCCAAGCGTCTCATCGACTATGGCTTCCACGCACCCACGGTGTCGTGGCCGGTGCCCGGCACCTTGATGGTGGAGCCGACGGAGAGCGAGAGCCTGGAGGAACTCGACCGTTTTGCAGAAGCCATGTTGAGCATCCGCGAGGAAATCGCGGCCCTTGAGCGTGGGGAAGCAGACATGGAGGACAACGTTCTGAAGATGGCACCACACACAGTGGAGGAAGCCACGGCGTCAGAGTGGACGCACCCCTACTCCCGTGAGAAGGCGGTGTATCCCGTGCGCGACCTTCGTGCGAACAAGTTCTGGAGTTCTGTGGCCCGCGTTGACAATGCGTACGGAGACCGTAACTTGGTGTGCTCCTGCCCGCCCATGTCGGCTTTCGAAGAAATTTTGGCCTGACCCAACATCGGCGTGTTCGCAACCCTTCCGACCAGAAAAGCGACTTCTTAAAGAACAACCTATTTTCGCCCTGAATTCGACATTCCAAAACCTTATATACATGAAGCATCTGTACATTTTGGCCCTTGGCGGCCTCCTCAGCTTCAGCGCACAGGCTCAATTCAACCAGCCTTCTGCTGCAGCGAAAGAAGACATGTCACCTCGTCAGAAGGTGACCAACGTTCAAACGAACGTGGAACGCGAAACCATTTGGACCAACGACATCAGCGATTGCGCGACGTGGTCCTTCGGCAACGGTTCTATGGAAGAGGCCCAGCCTTGGACCGACATCGACATCAACTTTGAGTGCAGCACAGAAGGTCCCAGCGGTCCCTACAACGGATGGGCTGGCAGCAACGCTGTCGGAACGCCTCAGCCAGGGTTGAACAGCACGACCTCAGACAATGGGTTTTTGATGATCGACTCAGATTTGTTTGGCGCAGACGCCAACTACGACGCAAGCTGGGTGGAGAACTCATGGGTCCAGACTGTGGATCCCATCGACTGCTCTGCCTACCCTTACGTGAGCATCTCTTTCCAGACGCGCTACCGCTGCTGGGACAACGGTGCCTCTGACGGCAGCGAGAAGTGCTTTGTGGAAATCAGCCGTGACGGCACCACTTGGCCCACCTTGACCAACGCCTACACCACGGAGTGGATGAACGAAGGCATGGTGGACTACGACGGAGAAATGGTGCAGTGTCGTTACGAAGTGTTCCCTGACTCAGAGACGGGCTACCAAACAGACAACCCTTCCATCGTCGAGTTCGACCTCACAGAGGCTGCGGGCGGTCAAGGCACTGTTTGGGTGCGTTTCCGTTGGGTCGGAACCTGGGGCTACTCTTGGGAGATCGACGACGTGGAGGTGTACGAGACGCCTGAAAACGACACGCGCATCGACAACTACTTGAGCTACTCCAACTACTTCCAGACTGGCCTCTACGAGTATGGTGCATGGGCGCAGAGCCAAATTCCTGCAGACTTGCAGGCCGGTGCCAAGGTGTACAACGTGGGCTACGCAGACCAAACCACCGTCATGATGGACTTGGACGTCAACGGCAACGCTTACGCGTCCAACACAATCGACACGTTGGGTTACGCAGCCAACGACACCCTCGTGGTCTCTTACCAGCCCACAGGCTTGGGCACGCAGACCCTGAACTACTTGCTCTCTGCGGACGCTGAGGACGAGAACCCAGGCAACAACAGCGCCACCCAAAGCTTTGACGTGACGGATCTCCAGTACGGCCGTGACAACGGTGTGGTGACTGCAGCATTCCCAGGTGACGGCACCGACGACTATATCGCCATGCCGTTGTACGACATCGTCAACGACGTGACCATCTACGGCATCGACGTGGCCATCTTGGACGGTTCCGAGGACGGCACGCCCATCCGCGCTTTCCTCGTGGACATGTTGGACGACCTCGCCTTGACCGAACAGTACGGTGGTGAGTTGATCAGCTCTTCGGAGATTGACATGGCCACAGGCTACACCAACAGCGGCGAAGGCGACATCGTGTGGTACACCCTCGCGTTGGAAGAGCCTTACGAAGCGTCTGCAGGCGACTGGATCGGTGCTGCGTTTGAGCACTACGGAGGTGCCAACGTTCAAATCGGTGAGGCGCAATACACCTACGACCAAACGGCGTTTGTCTACGGTCCATTCGGTGGCGGTGGCGCTTACGACTGGTACTACAGCAACGAAGTACCCATGGTTCGCTTGAATCTCGATCCTTCAGCCACTAGCACGGTGAATGTGGAGGAAGTGGCAACCATGAGCGGCTTTGAGTTGTTCCCAGCGTTCCCCAACCCCGCCAACGACAACACCCGTTTCCAATTCCGCCTCGACCAGACGTCTGACGTCACCTTCGAGTTGCGTGACATCACGGGCAAGTTGGTGGAGCAGCGTGACCTCGGCACCCAGCCAGCCGGTTACAACAGCTTCTTGATCGAGACCTCAGCGTTTGGCGCAGGCTCTTACACCGCCATCTTGACGGTGAACGGCGCACGCACCACGCAGAAGTTGATGGTCAAGTAAGACCAAGAACAAGACTGTCCTTCGGGACGATCAAGGAAAGGGGAGACGCCGGTCTCCCCTTTTTTCATGCGCTTACGTCGTTGAAATGATGGTCGGAAATGGTGGTCCTTCTGGGCTTCGGCTGTAAATTCCCCGCAAAACTGATTCACCTGAACATGAAACATTTGACTCTCTTGGCAGGGCTTGCGCTCTGCACGACGGCTGCTTTTGCCCAGCAAACCGTCCAATTTGAAAAGGCCATGAAGCCCGTTCCCGCGACTGTGGAGGAAGCGAATGCCTCCCGCAAAGCAGGCGTGACGGCGCTTGAAAATGTGCGTGGCGGCGGTGCCATCCTCTTCCAGGAATCGTTCTCCAATGGATTCGACGGATCCAACGGAAACGGCGCTTGGACTGTGGAAGACAACGCGAATGACAGCCTTTGGGCATGGGTCATGCCCGGCGGACAGGGCATGTACGCTGACGGCAGTGCCACGGGCACGGCTCACCCAGGTGGCGAATTCAGCACCAACATCGGCGCCTTGGCGTCGACCACGGCAGACGACGGCTGGATGATTTTTGACTGCGATTTCTACAACACGCCCATTGCGGACGGCTACCAGGACACCGACGGTTCCTTGACGAGCCCCACCATGGACTTCACTGAGAACGCGTCTGTGATTGTGAGCTGGGAGTCGTACTTCCGCTACTGCTGCTACCCTTACGCTCCTGTCTACCTCGAGGTCGGAACCACGGAAGATGGCGTGACTTCTTGGACGACGTTTGACGCGCACGGATCCTTCATTGAGTCCGCCAACACGGCTTCTGCCAACCCGCTTCCTGTGAGCTTGGACGTGAGCTGTGTGGCCGCCAACATGGATTCGGTCAACTTGCGCTTTGCGTACCGTCAGGCGCCTGAGACAGGCAACGCGTACAGCCACTACTACTGGGGCATTGACGACGTGACGGTGACGTCCAACGACATTGTGAACGACCTTGAGATTACCCAAGTCACGAACGGCGACGTCTTCAGTGTGTGGGAATACCGATTGACCCCTCTTGAGCAGGCCATTGCCAGTGCCGACGGTGGCATGGTGGCAGGTGTGATGTACCGCAACGTCGGTACGGACAACCAGCTCAACGTCGAAGTGCTCGTTGAAGTGCTCGACGACGCCGGAACCGTGGTGAACAGCACCACAGAAGTGATTGACACGGTCTTCACGTTTGCCAACGCCCCCACGTGCCCCGCAAACACGCAGGACACTCTCTACGTGTACACGGGATGGGAGCCATCTGCGGTGGCCGATTACAGCTTGCGCATCACCATGACTGCGGAGCAGGAAGACGCCACGCCGACCAACAACGTGTTGGCGAAGGACGTGTTGTACACCGACGACATCTACGGCCACGACGACACCAACGCGTTGGACGCGGAATTGCGCCCACGTGAGAGCGACGACATCGACGGCTTCTTTGACCCCACCGGTCAAGGCTCTTTCTACTCTTGCCCCAACCCAGGTTCTGTGGCGTACGGCATTGCCGTGAAGTTTGGAGCCAACAGTGGTTTGACCATTGACGGTGCGGAAGACGACCTTGAGTTTGAAACCCGCCTCTACACCCTCGACGGCTCGGCAGGCATCACCGCCAGCCCCTTCGAAGCGGCGTACTGGGTGTACGACGTGGCGTGGAGCAACCCTGACGGCACGTCAGAAATCGAAACGTACTTGGAGTTTGACGACCCCATCGACCTCGAAACTTGGGAGATTGGTGTGGGCGGCAACTACTACTTCGCCGCGGTGATGAGCGAATACGAGTCTGCCACCGAGTTGACGGTGCAGGGACAGGCCAACAGCGACTCTGACAACAGCACGGGCACCTTCAGCCAAGCTGGAGACGGAAGCTTCGTGTGGTTCACCAGCCAAACCTTCACGCCTTCGGTCCGCTTGATCACCAGCGAGCGCGAAGCAGTGGAGCTCTTGGAAGCCAACCACGGCATCCGCCTCGAGCAGAACATGCCCAACCCCGCAGCGGGTGTGACCACGATTCGTTTCGAACTCGGCCAAAGCCGCAACGTGACCATGGAGGTCCGCGACGGCATGGGTCGCTTGGTCAACACCAACGACATGGGCACTTTGGGTGCAGGCGTGCACACGTGGGACCTCAACCTCAGCGGTTGGGCCAGCGGTTTGTACACCTACACGCTCAAGGCAGACGGCTTGCGCACGACCAAGAAGCTCACGGTCAAGTAAGGCGTCCACCGACACACAACGACTTGGACAAGGCACTGCCCCTCGTGGCGGTGCCTTGTTGCTTTCCAAGCTATTTTCGCCGCATGGGATGGAAGGCCACATTGAGTCTGCCGTTGGCCCGTTGGGCCATGCGTCGTCTTCGCAACTCGGTGTCCGATCCCGTGACGGCGCAGCGAGACGTTTTGAGCGCCTTGTTGGCCAAGGGCAAGGCCACGGCGTTTGGGCGGGACCACGATTTGAAAGACGGACTTTCCGTGGCGGAATTCCAAGCGCGGGTGCCGGTGCGCGACTATGAGGGGCTTCGAGGATACATGGAGCGGGCCGTGAAGGGGGAAGAGGATGTGGTTTGGCCTGGGGTGCCCCTGTACTTCTGCAAGACAAGTGGGACGACCTCCGGGGCCAAGTACATCCCCTTGACCAAGGACAGCATGCCCAACCACATCGGGAGCGCCCGCAACGCATTGCTCGGACACATCGCCGGGACAGGGGATGCATCGTTTGTGGATGGCAAAATGATTTTCTTGCAGGGCAGTCCGGAATTGGCCAAGACGCCAGGCGGCATTCATTTGGGTCGGCTGAGTGGCATCGTGGCGCACCATGTGCCCGGTTACCTGCAGGCCAACCGACTGCCTTCGTGGGAGACCAACTGCATCGAAGATTGGGAGACCAAGGTGGATGCGGTGGTGGAAGATACCTGCGAGGAGGACCTGCGGCTCGTCAGCGGCATTCCTTCTTGGGTGCAGATGTATTTCGAGCGCTTGCTGGTGCACACGGGCAAGGCCACGGTGAAGGAAGTGTTTCCCAACCTGTCGTTGTTCGTGCATGGCGGGGTGGCGTTTGGGCCGTACACCGAGCGGTTTCGGCAGCTGTTGGGGTTTGACATTCCCCGTGTGGAATTGTACCCGGCCTCTGAAGGCTTCTTGGCCTACCAAGATGCGCCCGGGGTGGAGGGGATGCTTTTGAATGTGAACGATGGCATCTTCTTTGAGTTCATTCCCGCGGACCGCTATTTTGACGAGGCGCCCCCGCGCTTGACCGTGGGCGAGGTGGAACTGGGGGTGCAGTATGCTGTGGTGTTGAGCAGCAACGCTGGGTTGTGGGGCTATGACATTGGGGACACGGTCAAGTTTGTGTCCTTGGACCCTCCTCGGGTGCTCGTAACGGGACGCATCAAACATTTCACCTCGGCCTTTGGAGAGCACGTGATTGCCGAAGAGGTGGAGGGCGCAGCACAAGAAGCTGTGGCTGCCCACGGAGGGGTCATGACCGAGTTTCACGTGGCGCCCCAAGTCACGCCTGAGGAAGGCCTCCCGTACCACGAATGGGTGGTGGCCTTTGAGGAGATGCCCGAGGATGTGGACGCCTTTGCCGCGACGCTGGACGTCGCCTTGCAAGCCCGAAACCCCTACTACAAGGACTTGATTCAAGGGGCCGTGTTGCGTCCTGCCGTGGTGACACCGGTGCCGTCCGGTTCCTTCACGGAAGCGATGCGGAAGCGGGGCAAGCTGGGGGGCCAAAACAAGGTCCCTCGCCTGGCCAACGACCGTACCATGGCGGACTTGTTGCTCGAATTCAAAACAGAACCCAAGACAACAAGCGCATGAAGATTGTGGCCATCACCGGAGGAAGTGGTTCGGGAAAGAGCACCGTGTTGAACGGATTGAAGGATCACTTTGGGGACCGCCTGTCCATGCTGTCTTTGGACGACTATTACCGCCCCAAGGAGGTCCTGCCCGTGGATGCCAATGGCGAGACCAACTTCGACGTCCCTGAGGCCATCGACCACCCCACCTTGCATGCCGACATGCTGAAGCTCGCCAAGGGCGAACAGGTGTCGTTCGAGACCTACACGTACAACAAGAGCTTGATGCAATCCGAGCTTGCGGTGATTGAGCCGCGAGAATGGTTGGTGGTCGAGGGCCTGTTTGTGCTGTGTTACCCCGCCGTGGCCGAGCTCGCGGACGTCAAGGCCTACATCGACGCCTCTCCAGAGGTCCGACTGGCGCGACGCAAGCACCGCGACATGACGGTGCGTGGCTACGCGCCTGAAGAGGTCGAGTATCAATGGAAGCACCACGTTCGTCCAGCGGACCTGGCCCACATCGAACCGTGCCGCGTCACGTGTGACGTGGTGATCGACAACGACGAGGACTGGCGTGCCGGTTTGGCCCAATTGATTGAACAGATGGAAGCCCTGGACGCTTAAATGGGCATCCCCAACGCAACACCATGAAAAAAGCCTTCACCCTGCCCACGTGCAAAACGTGTCAACGCATTTTTGACGACCTCCAACCAGAACAGCTCGGGTGCGAGGTGGTCGACATCAAGGCCGAAGGCATTTCTGCCGAGGACCTCGACGCCATGAAGGCGCACGCCGGTTCCTACGAGGCGCTGTTCAGCCGCCGCGCGATGAAATTCCGCAGCATGGGACTGGCAGACAAGACCCTCTCAGAACAAGATTACCGCAAGCTCATCCTCGAAGAGTACACGTTCCTGAAGCGTCCGGTGTTCCTCACGGATGCTGGCGTCACCGCAGGATCGGCCAAGGCCCAGGTGGCTGCGGCACGCGACTTGCTCTCGTAACTGTCGTGGGAGACACCCCTGCATCGTCTCCGTGGAAAGCCCACCTCGCCCTGTGGGGCGTGGGGCTCATCTACGCGTACAACTACCTCGTGGCCAAGGGGCTCATGCCTGACAAAATCGGCCCGTCGGGGTTCATCGCCTTGCGCGTGGCGGGGGCAACGCCATTGTTTTGGCTGTTGTATGCGTTCCGGTGGGAGCGCGTCGCGCGGGCCGACCTGGCCCGGTTGTGGCTCTGCGGATTGACGGGGGTGACGGTCAATCAACTCTTGTTCTTCAACGGCTTGGCCGCCACAAGCCCGGTGCATGCAAGCATCATCATGACCATCAACCCGGTGCTGGTGCTGTTGATCAGTGCAGCACTGCTGGGCACGGCCATCACGTCACGCAAAGTCGCGGGCATTGCGCTCGGGGCCGCGGGCGCCATCACCCTGTTGCTGAACAGCGGAGGGGGCGGGCTCGAGTCTCACGCCAGTTGGCAAGGCGACCTCATGGTGCTTATGAACGCGGCCAGCTACGGGGTCTACCTCGTGGCGGTCAAGCCCCTGATGGCAAAGTACCGCCCCTTGACGGTGATTTCGTGGGTGTTCCTGTTTGGTGGCTTGATGGCCTTTCCGGTGGGCGCCTCTCAGGCTGCGGCCATCGAGTGGTCCACCTTCAGCACTCAGGACTGGCTCAGCGTGGGCTTTGTGGTGCTCTTCACCACCTTCCTCGTGTACCTGCTGAACATCTACGCCTTGGGCAAGGTGCAGCCGACGGTGGTGAGCATTTACATCTACCTCCAGCCCTTGCTCGTGGGCGGCATGGTGTGGCTGGCCGCGACGCTGGGAGGTGCGGATTACATGGCGGACATGGGCTGGTTGCAGGCGTGCTGCGCGGTGGTGATTGCCACGGGGGTGTGGCTCGTGAGCGTGCCCGCCGGTGGCGTGCGGCGGGTGGGGCGGTAGGCTTCCCGTTTGGGCTGCGTTCAGCGTACCTTGGGTGCCATGGCGATACGCAAACCCTTCAACTTGACGGCGTGGATCGAAGAGAACCGCGACCTACTCAAGCCGCCCGTGGGGAACAAGAACCTCTACGTGGAAAGCGGCGATTACATCGTGATGATTGTGGCCGGCCCCAATGCGCGGAAGGACTACCACTACAACGAGACGGAAGAGCTGTTCTACCAGCTTGAAGGCCAAATCACCGTCCGCATCCAAGAAGACGGCAAGGCGGTTGACATGAAGCTCGGCCCGGGCGACATGTACCTGCATCCCGCAGGCGTGCCGCACAGCCCGATGCGCGAGGCGGGCTCGCTCGGGCTGGTGATTGAACGGAAGCGCAAGGGCACGCCCATGAAAGACGGCCTGATGTGGTTCTGCGACAAGTGCAACCTCAAGCTGCACGACACCTACTTCGAGCTCACCAACATCGAGAAGGACTTTTTGCCTCGCTTTCGCGAATTCTATGGCAGCGAAGATTTGCGCACCTGCGATTCTTGCGGCCACGTGATGGAAACCGACCCCCGATTTGTCGACTGAGCGAAGCAACCCTTTCGCTTTGAAATCGGTCTGACAATCAAACCCTTGCGACATGCGTTTTTTGACCTCGACCCTGGCCATGATGGCCTTGACTTTTTCCGCGTTGGCCCAGCCTGTGTGTGCCCCGCTCTGGATGACGTTTGACCTTGCGACTGAACCGGGGTCGACTCCGGAAGAGGTGTATTTCTGGGTGACACCGCTCAATGGGTTGGCCGTGATTTCGGCCGACGGCGTGGTGGATGTTCCGGCGGGCGGAACCTTAACCACTGAAACGCAGGTGTGCCTCAACGCGGGGTGCTACTTTGTCGGGTTGGAAACCGCCGCGGATTGGTGGCCCAGTGTGGATGTTGTGACGGACGATTTGATGTGGTCCGTCTCGGAGCCCGAGCCCATGTACGAGCAAAACGACCTCTTGGGATTCACGTTTTGCGTTGAAAACAACTTCGCCGACTGCGAAGTGGAGTTGGAGGCTGAGTTGGGGGTGGGACCCAACGGTGCCTATTTGTTTGAGGCCGAAACAGACTCGGAAGTGGCCTATTTCACATGGTCGGTCAACGGGTCCATCCTTGCAGAAGGACCCGACAACGAGTGGGAGTGGTACGACATGCTTGGCGCGCCCTGGTGGGAGGTGTGCGTGACCTTGGTGACCCCTGACGGTTGCACGGCCACGGATTGCATGAACCCGTCGGACTTTGAGGTGGATTGCGATCTGGACATCGACGGCGAATTGACGGCACTGGGTTCTTATGTGTTTGAGGCGTCTGACTTTCCAGACGATGCCTTGATCAATTGGGTCATCGACGGGAACTGGCTGAATTTTGGCGGACCAGTCTTGGAATTGACGCCGGACATGATGGACGGCGCCCAAGAGGTGTGCGCCTTTTACGAGACGCCTGACTGCCCCATGGGGGTGTGGGCTTGCGAAGAGCTGGAAGGGCAAGTGGGTGGCTGCATCGACGAGTCGCTCATCGATCCCAACATGGCGTGCACCGAGGAGTGGGACCCCGTATGCGGTTGTGATGGGGTGACCTACAGCAACGCGTGTTACGCCACGTTCTATGGTGGGGTGACCTCGTTTGAGGAAGGCGAGTGTGGCGATGATGGTTGCATCGACGAGTCGCTCATCGATCCCAATGCCATCTGCACGACGGACTGGAATCCCGTCTGCGGTTGCGACGGTGTGACGTACAGCAACGCTTGCCATGCCACCAACTATGGTGGCGTGACGCAGTATATATCGGGCGAGTGCGGCTCGACAGGCGGTTGCGAACCCATCGTCGAAGCGTGGCCCAGTGACGTTCCTGGGGTGTGGAATTTCCTGGTCTACGATGCGTCCAATCCCGCGGGAGGCCCCTTGTCTGGGGACGACCTCGAATGGCAAGGCAATGGCCAAGTTGTCGGGGAAGACGGTCCCAATGGCGCCACGCAGGTCGCGTTTTGGGGCACCAATGACTTTTTGTTTGTGATGTGTGTCAGCGTGATGTGCGAGGATGAGATCATTGACGTGTGTTGGGACAACCCCAACGAGGGCCAAACCGAAGGAGATTGCGAGAACGTGGTGATTTCATTGATCGTCGAATGGGGTGCCGCGGCCGGTGTGGATCCCTTGGATCTTGAGCTCGTCCTGAGCATGTTGGACGTCGACGTCGAACTGGATTTGAGTCAGGTGTTGCAAGGCGGTTCCGTCGAAGAAACCTTCGTTTTCTGCTTGCCCGCGGGCTACTGCTTCGCCTTGGAAGCGGCTGTGGAGGGCGTGGCGTTGGACGACATCAATGTGATCGACTTGGCTGTGGGTGTGGGGCAGGAATTGCCTGCGTGGCAAAATGTGCTGGAGGTTTTGACAAGTGGAGAGGAATCGTGGATGGCCACGGTGGGTGTGGATGTGATTGAGGGATGTGGAGAGGAGGAACCCGACGGCGTGTTGACTTTGGCGAGGCCCACGGTCACCGCCATGCCCAACCCCGCCCAGGACCAAGTGCAGTTCACAGGTTGGACCGAGGGAACCG
>Ga0163109_10000812_pt1 | contig 24731 bp, 15 predicted proteins | sample CRUFie1St13metaG_FD_108704 | JGI IMG/M metagenome (GOLD analysis project Ga0163109, IMG submission 108704) | Marine microbial communities from the Costa Rica Dome - CRUD Field 142mm St13 metaG | ecosystem: Environmental > Aquatic > Marine > Oceanic > Photic zone | place: Costa Rica: the Eastern... | reverse complement strand
TGCATAAATTTATTATAATAAATATTTATTAAAATAAGTTTTAAAAAAATTCATTATAGAGTATATATAAATGAATGTAAATGTAAATGATATATCTTGGAAAATAATAGATATGATGTTTAATGACAACAAACATTTTTTGGTATCACATCATATAGAATCATATAATGATTTTTTTAATAAAGGCTTAATGGAAATACTAAAAAACAAAAATCCTTTGAGGATTTACAGAGATCAAGATGAAATGAAATTATATAAACACAAGGCTGATTTATATATAGGCGGAAAAGATGGTAAAAAAATTTACTATGGTAAACCAGTAATAAATGATATAGATGAAAATAATAAACAAAGAGAACATTTTATGTATCCAAATGAAGCAAGATTGCGAAATATGACATATGCTTTTACTATACATTATGATGTAGAGATTGATTATACTATTTTAGTAGACAATAAAAGTGGAAATAAAGCATTAAGAGAAGAAGGGGATGAAAATGAAGGCATCCCATTAATGTATGATGTTCATAAAGAGACAGTAACATTAGAAAAAATATATTTAGGTAAATTTCCAATAATGTTACAATCGGATTTATGTTTATTAAATGGTTTAAGTAAGGAGGTTAGGTTTAATATGGGAGAATGTAAGAATGATCCAGGTGGATATTTTATAATAGATGGTAAGGAAAAAGCAATAATTAGTCAAGAAGGAAGAGCAGATAATATGTTATATGTAAGAGATAAAGTAAATGATATTTATAGTCATGCTGTTGAAATTCGATCAGTTTCAGAGGATACTTCAAAACCAATAAGAACATTATCAATAAGAATGGTAGCTCCTCAACCTAGTATGGATAATGGAAATATAGTAGTTAATGTTCCTAATGTAAGAAAGCCAGTTCCATTATTTATTTTAATGAGAGCTCTAGGTGTAATATCAGATAAAGAAATTATACAAACTTGTTTATTAGATATGGATTCTTATGAAGACTATATTGAATTATTTAGACCCAGTGTTCATGATGCAAATTATATATTTAGTCAAAGATCTGCACTAAAATATATAGCATTATTAACAAAATATAAAACAATAAGTTATGTAATGATGATATTATCGTCATTTTTACTTCCACATATAGGAGAATTAAATTTTAAACATAAGGCGTTATATATTGGATATATGGTAAAGCGGCTATTAGGTGTATATACTAATTCAGAAAGAAAAACAGATAGAGATAGTTATAGTTATAAGAGGATAGAAATAGCTGGCACTTTAATATATGGATTATTTCGTGAATATTATAAAAAGGAGTATGAAAAAATAAGATTAGAAATAGATTCAGAATATCATTATGAAGCTAATTATACAAAATATCAAGGAATTGAATTTAAAGAATTAATTTCTACTAATAGAAATAAAATTTTTGGCCATAAGATAGTAGAAGATGGGTTTAAAAAAGGCTTTAAGGGAAATTGGGGAGCAGATGCACATACTAAGAGGCTAGGATTAGTTCAAGATCTCAATAGGTTATCATTTTTTGGATTTTTATGTCAATTAAGAAAAACAAACTTACCTATGTCAGCAGATGCGGCTAAGATAGTAAATCCTAGATTACTACATGCTACTCAATGGGGATTATTATGTCCAGTTCATTCACCAGATGGAGGAAATGTAGGTCTTCATAATCATTTATCAACATCAACCATAATTACTAAGGGAAGTAGTAGTTTTCCTTATATAGAATTATTAAGAAAGTTAAATGTAAAGATGTTAGAAGAATGTAGCTTGCTTTATTTATCAGCAACTACTAAGGTATTTGTTAATGGAAATTGGATAGGTAATATAAGTGATCCTATAAAATTAAAAAATACATTAAAACTTTATAAATTAAATAGTTTGATTGATAGATATGTAAGTGTATCATTTAATACAAAAAGAAATGAAATTTTAGTATGCACTGATGCAGGAAGACCTATGAGACCTTTATATTATACTATGAATAATAATAGTATGTCATATGAAAGAGAGCATATAATAGATAAACTTATGAAAGGTAAATTAAAGTTTGAAGATTTATTAAAAGGAGGAGGAAATGAAAATAATAAAAACTTAGAAGTAAGTAGTAAAACAGATGATATGTTGTCAAAAGAAGCAGCTTTAATAGAATATGTAGATACATTAGAATGTGAAGGAAATATCATTGCTAAGTCAACATTAAAAAGAGAAGATTATATAAAAAATAAGATTACTCATCAGGAAATACATCCTTCGCTAGTATTAGGATTAATGGCAAATCAAATTATTTTTCCAGAAAATAATCCATATCCTAGAAATGCTTTCTCTTGTGGACAGGGAAAACAAGGCGTTTCTCTTTATCACTCAAATTTTAGAAATAGAATAGATAAAAGTTCTTTTGTATTAAATAGTGCTCAGATTCCTTTAACTAAAAGTAGATATTTAAAATACGCTACTAATGAAGAACACGGATATGGAGAAAATGCTATAGTAGCTATTATGTGTTATACGGGGTTTAATGTGGAAGATGCAGTAATAGTAAATGGAGGATCATTAGAAAGAGGATTATTCAGAACTACATATTATAATATGTATGAAGATCATGAAGAGTCATCAAAAGTAAAAAATACAAATGTAGATAGCGTATTTATGAATATAGAAGAAAACAATGTTATAGGATTAAAATCAGGATTTGACTATTCAAAATTAAATAAAAAGACAGGATTAATCAATGAGAATGAAGAAGTCAATGAAAAAACAATTATATTAGGGAAAGGAACAAAAATAATGGGAACTACTAATGAATATGTAGATGATTCAAAAGTTCCAAAGAAAGGACAAACTGGTGTAGTAGATAAAGCCTATATAAGTTATGGAGAAGAAGGTAAAAGAATAGCAAAAATTAGAATAAGAGGAGAAAGAATTCCATCAATAGGTGATAAATTTTGTAGTAGAGCAGGACAGAAAGGCACAATTGGTATTATAATTCCAGAGAGAGATATGCCAACGACTGAAGATGGTATTAGACCAGATATTATAGTAAATCCACATGCAATGCCTTCTAGAATGACTATAGGACATTTAGTTGAAACAATTACTAGTAAAGTAGCTAGTATATATGGGGGATTTGGAGATTGCACTGCATTTGAGCAGAATGGTCCAAAACATGAATTATTTGGGAAAGCCTTGGTTAATGCGGGATTTCATAAAACAGGAAATCAAGTATTATACAATGGAATGACTGGAGAACAATTAGAAACAGAAATTTATTTTGGACCAACATATTACTTACGTTTGAAGCATATGCCAAAGGATAAGATTAATTACAGAGCTAGAGGACCTAGAACTGTATTAACTAGACAAACTGTTCAAGGTAGAGCAAATAATGGAGGTTTAAGAATAGGCGAAATGGACAGAGATGTTATTTTAGCACACGGAATGAGTTCTTTTATGAAAGAATCAATGTTAGTAAGGGGTGATGAATATTATATGGCAGTTTGTAATAATACAGGAACAATAGCTATTTATAATGAAAGTAAAAATTTATTTATTAGTCCAATGATAGATGGTCCTATTAAATTTACTAAAAATATAAATAATGAATTGAATATAGTTAATATGACAAGATATGGTAAAAATTTTAGTATAGTAAGAGTTCCATATGCTTTTAAATTATTAATGCAAGAATTACAGGCAATGAATGTTCAGATGAGAATAATAACAGAAGATAATGTAGATCAACTAACTTCAATGTCAGGAGGCAATGATGTATTAAAATTAACAGGTTTAGAATCATTAAGAGAAGTAAATGAAATAATAAGAAAAAAACAAAATAAAGCAAAAGATATGCCTTTTAGAGGAACAGCAAAAGAAGAAATAACATTAACGGATAAAGATATAATGAAAGATTATGAAGAAGGACAGGCTCCTGGATTAATAAGACATAGACATAAGTTGTCAATAGGAGATATTGTTACTTTTGATAAATCACACGAAAGTTATCCAGATAATGTTAAACATCCAAATAATAATTATTCTGTAATGCAGATAGATGGAGAATATCCAAATAATATTTTAATGATACGTGGAGAAGACGGTGAATCTTTAAATACTATATTAGAAAATATTGAAAGAAAATATTTGGTTTTAGTAAGAAAATGGGAACCTAGTATATTGAATGTAGGAAGTAAGGTTAAGTATTTAGATAGTTATTTATATGCAGTAGAAACGATGGAAAATGGAAAAGAAGAAGTAGAAAAACTTAAGGGAGTGTTTACAGTAATAGATATAAAACCAGATTTAGATAATCCTGAAAGAAAAGAATATGTAATACAAAGAGAAGAAGATAAAGAAAGTAGAATAATAAAAGATAAAGATTTAGATGTTATTGTAGAACAAATAAGAGAAGAGAGTCCTATGTTAGATTTACCATCCCAACAACTAGGTCCTAGAACGCCAGAAGTAGGTCCTAGAACGCCAGAAGTAGGTCCTAGAACGCCAGAAGCTTCTCCATTACAAATTTATAGTAAACCGGGAATGACACCACCTATGGATACAGATAGTCCTCCTTTTGTAGTAGGAGATGTATTAACACCACCTGAGATGGAAGATATAACATCAAAATTACAATATAATTCACCGAATGTTTTAGAAACATCTCCAATGGTATTAGGAGTTCCATCAGTTAACACCAATCCAGAATTACAAGAAGAAGAATTATTAGAAGAAAATGAAGAAGAAAAGGTAAAAACCTATACAATCAAAGAAGAACCAGATACCGACGGATTATCAGTATTATTACCTAAAGAAGAGGATAATAAGGAAGGAGAAGGAGAAGAAGGAGATGATGTAAATGAAGGAGAAATAAAAAAGATATAATAAATATATATTAAATTGAAATAAATATAATATATATTTAATAAATATATATAATGACTACTATTAAACAGAATAGCACTACTATTTCAAAGGTTTATAAATCAAGAAAAATAATACTGAAACAATGCGAAAAAAGGGGATACAAAGTGGAAGATTGGAATAATTTTAGTATAAATGAAATACAGACAATGTATAATAATAAACAGTTGGATATGTTGTTGGAACATAAAGATACAAATAGAAAGTTGTATATAAAGTATAATATATTTTCAAAGTTACGCCCACAAAATGTAAATGATTATATAGAAGATTTTTATAATATAGAAAATATTTTAGATAAAGATGATGAATTTATGATAATTATAAAAAATAAACCAAATGATAGCTTAAAAAATTTATTGAAAACAATTTATAATAATGAAGACATATATTTGAATATATTGAATATGCATGGTTGTTTGTTTAATATTTTAGATCATAAATTTGTTCCAAGTCATAGAGTATTAAGCGATGATGAGAAAGCCAAGGTAATGAAAGAATATAATATAGTAAAAGAAAGTGAATTACCAGAAATATCCAGATTTGATCCTGTAGCCAAAATAATAGGATTAAGACCAAATCAATTATGTGAAATAACAAGATCAAGTTCAACATCAATAACAACAAAATATTATAGATTATGTTATAACAATTAATATATAAATATATTATATATGGTAAATGATATAAATAATTGTAGTTATGTAGATCAAGATAATAATATACAAAAACAAATAAATCAATGGAATGTTGTATTTAATAATATAAAAAATAATTTTGAGAAAACATATCCTAGCGAAGATTCAGATAAAGAAAGAGCACGATGGAATAATTTAGCCAATTGTATTAAAACTAGGATAGTAATGCAAAATGGAGAAATAGAATCATTATCAAATCAAATAATGATGGGGGAAACAATAAGAAATGAATGGAAAAATTCTTTTAATAAAGCTAATAATAATTTAAAAAATAAGATTTCATTAAATAGACATGGTAAGGAGTTAATAAATTTAAAAAACAAAAAAAGAATAGAAAATAACACAGAAATAATTTACTATATTTTAGGATTATTATCAATGTCTTTTTTTATTTACAAAAATTTAGTATAATAAATATCTAAGTAAAGTTTATATGAATATATTAAACGAAATTAATGAAATATTCAAAATAAAAGATAATATGAATCAGGGGAAAATGTTTAATAGAAATAAACAAAAATATGTTTTAAAAGAAGGGTTAAGTGGTTATAAAGGAATAGATGATTTATATAAAACAAAAGATGAGGATTTAAATAGATTAAATATAGAATACAAAGAAAAGATGGAAAAATATTTAAGTAAATATAAATTATTAATAGATTCAATATCAGAGAATGAATCTGGATCAAATTTCAGAGGAGAAATAGTAAATTTCAAAGGAGTTCATTATTTTGTTGACAATAATAATATTAAAAGAAAGATAGTATACGAAAGTCGCGATGAAAGTTGTCCTAATGTAGCGAAAGATATAAATGAATCAGATTTCGAAAAATTAAGACAAGGAATTGATATGAGAAATGGTGAAATATGTAAAACGGGTGGGTATAATGCAAGATATGGTGGTGAAACGGCTTGGATTGATGTAAATGGAAAAAAACATATTTATGCTAATTTTGCGACAAAACATTCAAGTTGTCCAGAAGAAGTTAATGAAGTGACAGAGAGTCAGTGGAAATCATATGATAAGAGTAGTGAACAATGGGAAATAATGGATAGTTGTAATTATTATTTAAGCGAAGGAACAAATAATTTATACAATGAAGTAATGGCATTAAATGAAGATTTAAATAATTTAGTTAAACGTATTTATGATTTAACAGAAGAAAGAAAAGAAGAAGCAAAAAATTTAGATCCAAAAATAACTCAAGAAAAAGATAAGATTAAAATGGAAGTAGATAGTTTAGAAAAACAAAAAAAAGTTCTAGAGAAACATTATAGTGATCTAAATAGTTATAAAAGAAATAAAGTAGAATATGATATGTTGTCTTCATCAAATAGAATGAAGTATATGTTATATGGATTAGGATCAGTATTAGCAATAATGGCAATAATTAGAAGTAATATAAATTAAATAATACTATTTTATATATATATATAAAATGATGTTATCAAGTTTATTTAGTGCAAATGACAATAATAAAGAATTAGGTAATTTAGTGTTACAAGGAAATAAGCTATTAAATCATAGAAAAAAAATGATGAATATCTTAAATAAATCAAAAATGGTAGAAGGTAATACAGGATTTGATCCCAAACATACAAAAATAAATGAAAAATCATCAAAAGAGTTGGAAGAATTAATTTTAATAGAGGATGAATATAATAGAATATTAGGAGAATATACTAGAGCATATGAAAGTTTTTCCAATAAATATTATACAGCGAGGGATGCGGTTAAAAGTTGTATAGCAAAATGTAGAAATGATGAGACATATCCATCATCAATGGAAAATTACAATGAGTTAAGAGGAGCTTGTGTAACTGGTTGTAAATTAAAAGGACCAATTATATCAGAATGCGAGAATAATTGGGGCAAAGATTGCAACGAAATACAAAAGAACATCTGTTTTGATGGTGAAGTTCAAACGGGGGGATTAGGTAAAATTGAAACTGCAGAATACAAAGATGCTAGTGGTAAATCAGCTTTAGAAGGATGTTGTAGTTGTGGAGGTGGTTCTAAAATAGGATCAGAAAAAGTAAGAATTAATAATACAGTAGTAAGAAATTGTGACTATTATCAAGATGAATCATTAAATAGTGCTTGTGCTAATGCTAATTATCAGGCAATTATGAAAGATGGAAATATAGTAGAAGCAAAAAAGTTATATGAAGATTATAATGAATTAATTAAATTAAATAATAAATTAATGGAAGTAGCTAGTAGATTATATAATAAAATAAAGAAATTAAATGAATTAAATTTAAAAATAGAAACGGAGAAGTATAATAGCGATAGCGAATTATTAAACGAATTAAAAATATTTGAAGAAAAATATAAATTAAAAAATGTAAAGTTAGATCCTACTCATAAAGCAAGAATGGAAGATATAATGTTAAGAAAATCATCAAATGAATTTGAATATTATATATTTTTATTTTTAGCTATATCATTGGGAGTATTTGCTTATTATAGATTGCGCCGTTAAATTTAGGGATATAATATAAAATTATGATTTATAATAATATATCACAATAATATATATTATTATGGGTAATGTAAAAAGTATTAATCAAATAGAAAACCTAGAAAATAATACTAATTCAGCAGAAACTCCAGAAGAATTAGAATATAAACAAAAATTAAGCCAAAAGCATAATGATACTATGGAATCGGTTAAAAGATTACAAGAAATAGAAAGGGCTCAATATGCAAGATTATCTGAAGTAAATCAAAATTCTTCTAATGCAGCTTCAGATGAAGAGGAAATAAGAACTCATATACAAAGTTTAAGAAATATGAGAATTGATGTATTAAATGATTTAAAGAATTATTTTATTAGAGAACAATCAAAAGCAGAAGAAAATAGAAAAAATTTAGCAGATCAAAAAACTATAAATTCAGTAGTTCAACAATCAAAAGAAAATTTATTTAAAAAAATAGATGAAGTAAAGCAAGAAAAAATAGATAGTAAACGATTAGCAGAAATAAGCGAATATGAATCAGATAGGTATGAAGAACATACTACAATATTAAAAAATATATTTTTTGGTTTATTGGGGATATTTATAGTAACACAAATATCAAAATTACAAATACTACCATCTATAATTCCATTTTTACTAATAATAGGAATTTGTATAATGGTATTTTATAATATAGCCTACAGAATGCGCTGGAATATAATGAGAGATAATTTAGATTATGATAAATTTGATCAAGGTAATACAAGTAGATTTAACAAAGATATGGATTTAAGTGATAAAGAATTAGGTATAAAATTTCCAAATGTTTTTGGAAATTGTAAATGTGATAAAGAAGGTTTTAGTTACATTAATTAATTTCTAATTAATATACAAATATGTCAGGTTCACCAGATTATATAAGATCACAAAAAATATCGGAAAGAAAAGATGATTTAAACAATTTAATAAGTGATAAAATAACAATAGATTCAAAAATAAAGAGAGCAGAAATGCTTTACTATGAAGCTGGAGGATGCAATGAAGATAAGATAGATAATAATGGGGAAATAAATCAAAAATATTGTAATTTAAGTGGGTATTCTAGATTAGAAGAAGAAAGAAATATGGAAGATGCTAAAACAATAACATCTGAATGGAAAGATAAATTAAATTCGATGTTGAGTGAATATAAAAAATTATTTAATTCAATAAAATCACAAAATATCTATAATGAAAATTTAGATAGTTTATCTATAAGTTATTACGATAGATATAAATCTAATTTAAAAAAATTAGATAAAGAATATAATGAACATAAAATACAACATAGAATGGTATCTTTTTATGATAAGGAAGAAAATTATAATATAGTATCATTTTTAAAAGTGTTATATGGAATATTATTAGCAGTAGTGATAGGTGTAATTTTTTATAAAAGATTATTTCAAAAATGGTATGTATATTTATTATTATTAATATTTATATTAATACCTAATGGTTTATTACAAAGTATAACTAATTTATTATTAAAGAAATTATCAGTAACAAAGATAGATACTATCTATTTTGTTTTATCAATAGTATCATTATTAGTATTGTCAGTTATGTATTTTGTATTAGTAAGATTATAATAAAAAATAATAAAATAAATATTTTTTTAATTTATTATTTACATAATATCATTATCATAATCATCTTCTTCGCTTTCGTAAGAATCATATACAATTTTAAATCCCCTCCATCCTCTTCTAGAATATGGTCCTAAATGTTTATTTAAAGCATCATATAGATCTTGCATAGGTGGCATTTTATCATCAAATTCACTAGTATACCAATTTTTAAATTCATTTTTAATATTGTCTTTAGAAATTTTAGATTTAGGATCAGATTTTTCAATTTTCTCACTAATAAACTTAGCAATATAGTCTTGAGACTGTCTATATTCATTACTAGCTACTAGCACCTTTTCACAGTCTTCTACTTCGCCTTGTGTTTTTTTAGCGAGACTAACTAACATAGAACCGAATATAGGTCCCCAATTTTTAAATTTATCTTTGAGTGTTTTATCTTTTTTAAAGATATAATCCATTCCGATATACTTAGGATCATTAGGATTATCTACAAATTTAGCTTCAAAATCTACTTTTCTAATTCTTCTCCAGGTTCCTTCATCATTAGCTTTGATATCGAATAAATGATTAGTGCAACAAACTAGTTTAAGCTGAGGTATGAATGTAATAGTGTCTCTAAAAAGATGTCTACCTTGTATAGGGTCACCACCTGTAATTTCTTTCATAACACCTTCATTAATTTTATCTCCTTTACTAGGTTCATTCATACAAGCATATCTTAATCCTTTTAATTGAGCAATTTCCGAAGAAGCTTGACCTATAGCAAGTCTTTTAGTAGTTATAAGTGTGCTAGGAACAGTTCCTTTAAGACATCCTAATGCTGCTCCCATTAGATCAACCCACATAGATTTACCATTGCTACCACAACCAGTGTAAATATTGAAAGTTTGATTTCTATTAGTTCCAATGAGAGTAGATGCGGCGTGTTCCCACATATATTTTTTTAGATATTCATTTGGAAATACTTTTTCCATAAAATCTTGTATTTCTTGAACAGTTTCTAATTGCTTTTTATTGAAATTTTCAAGTGGTATATAGTCATAAGTTATATGCTTAGAAACATAATCTTCAGGTTTACCATCTCTAAATTCATTAGTTTTAAAATCAAATATTCCGTTATTAAAACATAATAGATAAGGATTATCGTCTAATTTTTCTTCTAATTTTCTATCCCAAAATAAAGTTTCACATTCTTTCATAATGGCGCTTTTATTAGAATGATTTTTCAGTTTAATAGAAATAGCATTATAAATTTGAGCATCTGCGGTTAGTTTTTTTTGTTCTTCTTCGGTAATATTAGGAGATTCTTTAATTTGAACCATAATACTTCTTTCTTTTCTCATATAAATTCTTGCTATTTGAGAAGATATCAATCTTCTAAGACTTATACCGGAATCATCTTCTTCCCATCGATGTTTTCTAAATGCATACCATCGGTGTTGTTTAAGACTAACGCATCTAAATAGGTCGGAATACAAATGTTGTGCTAATAAAGCAATATCATTATCAGTTCCACCACCGTGTTTAGTATTTTGTATATATTTTTCAGTAGAATTAAAATTAATTCTTTCATACTCGCTTGGATTTTCTTTTTTACACCAGTATCTAATAGAATATGCAGTAAGTTTACTGCCTTCTTGTTTATTATCTACGTCAATTTTTTTCCAAAAGTCAATAACACTGCCTATATTATCAAAACTAAATTTACTTTCGTCTTCACAAAGACTAGAGAATTTAATAAATGCATAAAGTAACATTTTATTAGTATTCTTTAAAGCGAATCCGACTTCAATCCATTTATTATAGTCAGTATAATATTTTTCAGGCAATGCCATAACATAATCATAGGTTTCTTTGATATAAAATTCACTAGGATCCAATGAGTCGTGTAAAGAAGATAGTTGTTGATCTAACTGATCTTGATTACTTATAAAATAAGCCTGTTCTTCAGAGAATATAATTTTATTAGAATTATTAAATGATGCAATATTAGATTTATTAGAAGAAGGCTTATTAAGTTTATTTAATTGTTCTTCGAATTCAGGTTTAAGTTCTATTTTTTCCCATTGTTTTTTGGTGCTAAAAAGTTTTACTTTTTTCTTATCAGAAATATCATCATATTTATAAATAATTTGTTGAGTAGGAAATCCATCATCATCAAAACTAATTTCGAACGTATACTTTAACTCATATTTTTGTCCTCCGGGTTTACGTGATCCATACATCAACCAATTATTTCTTCCACTAGTAATAGCTTCATCTATAATATCATCATTTGAATTTAATAATTCCAAATCTCCAATAACATCATCAATATCATTCAATACATATTTTCGTAAAAGAAGTTGTTTATTATGTTCTAAGTGCAATCCAATAATAATATGCAATCCATCTTTTACAACAGTAGTATTATTTTTATTAATGATTTGTATATCGGGTTTTTCAAATACAAAAATAGGATAAGAATTAGTAACGTTGAATAATTCTGATATTTTTTCTGAATATAATTCAATAAAATCATTAATATGCGTTATTTTAAACTGTCTTTCAGTAGCTTCTGAGTTAAGTCTAAAATCAATATCTATAAGAATAGGTCCACCATTAATTTTATCTTGTGATTCTGTAATATATTCATTTTGTGGATTTTTTCCGAAAACTTTTTTACAATATGCTTTCAAAAAATCATTTTGTATCTTATCACTTATATAATAAGACCCTGGAAATATATTTAATTCTTTATTACCCATACGAGTATGGGTATATTGTTTGTCTTTAGGACATTTATTATCTAAAAGAATCTTTTTAAGATCCATAATCTGATATATACGTCCGATATATTTTTATATCAATTTATTTAATTATTTTTAAAATATTTTTTAATCAATGATAATTTATAAAGCATAAATGCTTTGATTATATAATATAAATAATATATTTAGAGATAATCCTAAATATAATAATATTGATATGGCGGCAATTTCAGAAAAAGCAAAAACCTTAAATTCAAACGAAAAACGTATATTAAAAGATGTAATAAAGATAACTAAGTCACCGTTAACAAGTAATGGTATATATTACAGTCATGATATAGATAATTTATACAAAGGATATTCTATGATAATAGGTCCAAATGATACGATATATAGACATGGATTTTATTTTTTTGAAATAAATTATCCAAAAGACTATCCTTATTCTCCTCCTAAAGTAACATATCATACAAATAATCATAATGTAAGATTTAATCCAAATTTATATAAAAATGGAAAAGTATGTATTTCTATATTAAATACTTGGCACGGGCCTCAATGGACTTCTTGTCAAACTATATCTAGTATTTTATTATCATTAACAACATTATTACATAATAAAGCTTTAACTAATGAACCGGGTATAAAAGAAACGCATAGAGATTTTAAAAATTATAATAAGATAATAGAATATTCAAATTATAGAATAGCGATAAATGAAGTTTTATCTAATAAAATTTGTGGTAATTTTTATTTAAGATTTAAAGATGAAATAAAAGAATACATATCTCTAAACAATGAAAAAATATTAGAAGATGTAAATAGCTTTATAAAAAAAAATAAGAAATTAGATAAAACTAGTATAAAAACAGGAATTTATTCAATTATATGTGAAATAAATTATGAAGAATTAGTGAAAAATATGAAATTAGAAATAAAAAAATTAATAAGTAAGTAAATAAATTGATTTAGAATAAAAACTAATATAATATATTAGTATAAATATGCACTTTTGTAATAAATGTGATAATATGTATTATATAAGATTAAGCGGTGAAAATAATGATGTGTTGACATATTATTGTAGGAATTGTGGTAATGAAAATTCATCATTGTCAGTGAAAGATTCATTATGTGTATCTAAAAGTTTGATAAAAGGTAAGGCAAATTCATACAAACATTTTGTCAATGAATATACAAAATTAGATCCAACATTGCCCAGAATAAATAAATTAACTTGTCCAAATAAAGAATGTATTACAAATAATAAAACATCAGAAGAAGGATCTAAAGTAAAGAATGAAATAATTTATCTTAGATATAATGATACGGATATGAAATATATCTATTTATGTTGTAATTGTGATCATGTCTGGAAAATAGATAATTAATAATATATATTTAAATTGAAAGTAATATAAACTTTTAAATATATATATAATAAATATGGAAACTGTAGCTAATTTTTTTGGACAAATGACTTCACAAGATACATCTAATTTAGAAAATTCAGAACAAGTAAAATATGCAGAATTTGAAAAACTCCTTGAAGGAATAACTGACGATGATAGGAAAGAATTATATGAAAATTATTATAATGCAATGAATGGATTAACAAAAAATGAAATGGATGATTTAGAGAATAAGAGCAATGAAGATATTATTGAAATGATAGGAAATATAGAAAATAATCAATCAACGTCGAATGTAGTATCTGATGCAGGAAGTAATTTAGGATCTGATTCTGATTCTGATTATGAAATGTATGAAGATGATTATAAGAAATTAGAACAAGATGTTAATACTAATATATTGTTGAATTATCATCCTGAAATAGAACAAATATCCAATGAAGAACTATTAACATTATCTACAATAACTAGAGATAAGAATGGAAATATTATAGATCCCCTACATACAACAATACCAATATTAACAAGATATGAAAAAGCGAAAATATTAGGATTGCGTGCAAAACAAATAAATCATGGTTCTAAACCATTTATTAAAGTTCCTAGAGATATGATTAATGGTATTACTATTGCAAATAAAGAGCTAGAAGAGAAAAAGATACCTTTTATAATACGAAGACCATTACCTAATGGAGGTAGTGAATATTGGAATGTTAGTGATTTAGAAGTATTAGAATAATTATCTATTAGGTCGTCTAGTTCCATCTGATAAAAATTTATAAATTCCTTTTTTTGTTAAATTAAGAGAATTAGGGAATAAATTACCTGTAAATCTTGGAGTAGTAGAAGGTTGATTAACTGTCCCACAATTATTAGAAATTTGTCTATATAATTTTCTATTTTCCCTAGTATTATTCCATCTTCCAGATGGAAATGGATTGTTTTCACATACAAAAATAAATCCTTCACTTTTTTTACTTCTTTCTGATATTAACGTTAATCCTTGCCAATTTGCAACTCCTTCAATATAATAATTATAATTAGTAAATTCTATAGCAGTATTATCTGTAAAATTAGGAGATGTGCTGGTTCCTATTAATTGTATATCATCACTGCCTGATTTCTGTCTATAAATATTAAAATAAGAAGATACATTGTATTTTCCCACTAATGGATTAGAAAAATCATAAACATTTTTATTATTTACATTCCATTCAATAAATATTATTTTGCCTCTTGATATAGATATATTAGTTATTGTTGGAGTATGCAATAATATTGCGTTAATTTGAAATGATGTATTGAATTGATTAAAAATAGATATAAAATTATTAGAATAATTAATGTTAGGATTTAATTTAACTGTGAAATCTGATATACCTTCTTTTCCAGATGGAATTAATGATATTGATCCATCGCCCTGATTATTATCAATAGTAATATCCTGTAAAATCGCATTACCAATATCAATAATATCTTGACTAACAATATTAAAAATAAAATAAGTTTGATTAAAGTAAAAATTATTTAGAGTATCTTGTATAAATTCTTGAGAAGTCTGATTAAACTCGGGAGATGATTCATTAAAGTTAGAAGAATCTCTATTTTTAGTATTAGATGCTGTAATATCAGTAATATATATAATAACGTGTTTTGCAGCGTTGTTTACTTTAGAGAAGTTTATTTCTATAAAAGAATTAGGAAATCCTGGATTTTCGGTAGATCTAGTAAAATATGGCTGATCATTGAATATTTCAACATCATCGGAAAAAGAATAACAATAAGGAGAATTTGTTAATTTAATATTTACTTTTTTATTTATTAAAGAAGGATCACTTGTATCAAATTTTATGAAATCTCTAGATAATATATTTAAAGATATATCAGTATTCCATTGTGAAAAGGGGTTATTATTTATATCAAAATTTATTAAGTCTATTACTTTATTTAATGAATTTGTATTTATATTATTGTGATAGTTATTTGCAATTTGATTAACTGTCAATAAATTAAATAATATTCCGTTTGTTGATCCGGAATTATTAAATATTGAATCGTTTTTATTTGTTAAAGAAACATCTTTTTCTGATAATTTATAAAAATCATATATAGATGTATTAACTTCCTCATTAACTTCCTCATCTACTATTATATTATTTCCATTAGGATCAGTGTCCTTCCAATCTATATATTTTTCCAGAAATCTATAGTTGACATAAATATCTAATGATTCTTTAGAATTAAAATTTGATTGTTCTTCAATACCATCATTAATATTCCATATTCCATTGAAGCTAATATCATTGTTACTACTCCAAGATCCTGAATATGGTAAATTTTTGTAAGGTTTTAATAAAATGAATCCAGAACCAGAAATAAAAGAATTTTCTGAAAGCGAAGAAGTAATATCTTTAAGTTGTATTCTTGAAAAATTATGTATTTTATTTTCAATATTATATGAATCCATAAAGTTCCAAGGAGATGTATCATTATATAATTCTGTATTATGTGAATAATTTGTTAGCGATAATTTATATATAAAATTCTTAGATTCAGATGGAACTGTAGTTTGTGTTGTTATTAGTTTCAGATTATCTTGTTCTTCTGTTAATATAGTTCTTCCAAAAAATTCAACTTTTATGGGAATATCTATATTATTATTATTCAATACGTTTACAAATCCTTTATTAAATAATTGATTGCTATTATTTAAAACTTCTAAGGAACAAATATTAATATTTAAATCATTAATAATTAAATCTTTAAATATTGGATCGTTAGAAAAAGTTTCGAACGATATTCTTTGTTGATTATTTAAATTAACCGTATTTATTGAACTTAAAACTCCTTTATTGCTAAATCCAGATGTTAATATACCAGCTTCATTTAAATCAGGAAAAATGAAATTTAATGGTGTAAAATCAAAAATATCATTTGAATTTAAGTTTACAACTATTCGTATAGTATTGCTAATATAAACATTATTAGAATTATCTACTTGAGATGAAAAAACAACAGAAGATAAATCTAAAGGAATTAATGAAAAAGATATATCAATATTAGATAATTTATTAATATTTATATCTGTTAAATTAAATTCTGTTTCACTAGCTCTAATCTGAAATAGATCTAAATTTAAAGTATAAGCTAATGGATTAATAGCAACATTAGGATTATCTAGAGGTATATTAGATATCTGTCCATTTACTGATAAAAATTCTGGATTAAATGTTTTAAAAATTGTATCTACAGAATCAAATAACAATATTAATTCAAGATCTTTTTTACCAAAAATAGTTTTTAAAGATAAACTATTTGTATTAATTTCTCCTGTATTAATAGTTAAAGGTAAATTAGTTATTTCCAGAAAATCAGAATAATTTTCATTACTTTTAATATCAACATTAACATTAGCTAATGGATATAACAGAGGAGTGAAATTAAAATAATTTATATAATTTTTTCTTTCTCCTAATAGTAAATAATTTTTATCTAGATATACCATATTATAAAAATCTACAGAATCATTATTATTTTCATTTATATCAAAAAGTTCACTTAAATTATTTCTACTACAATATATTTTTATTAATAAGTTATTATTAATACTTGTGTTTATAATACCATTTTGAGATGAAAACGAAGTTTTAGTAATATTAAAATCAGGAGATATAGGTTTAAATTTTTCATCTAATGGATTAGCTTCTTTTACTTTTAACATAACTATATTAAAAGTAGTATATCCAGATTTATATGTAATGGGATTATATTGTGCAATAATTTCTTTAATTTGACCATTAGAAATAGCATTTAAATGATTAATGTTCAATTTTATTAGTTTTCTTTCTTGCCACCATTCAATGTTATTTAAATCATTAATTGATAACATTGAGGTTTTTATAATAAAAAAAGATCTGAAATTATTGTTGTCTTTTCTAATTTCAGCATTATAATCGGATGCAGTTGGATTATTAGTATAATCTAATGTTATTGTTAAACATTTTAATGAAATAGAATAATCATCCATATATTATATTTTAATATTTTAAAAAATAATATATTTATTTTTTTTTGGAGTATATTTTATATTTTACTGCATTTGAATATCTTTGAACTTGAGTCAATGTATCTTTAGTTTTGGTAATTACTGGAACCTTACTACAATTATAAAAATTTTCACAAGGATCTACATATATAGTCGGGGGAGGAGGAGGTAGACTATTATCTGGATTAAGTAATATTCCATAGTTATATTTATTAAAAATATTAGTAATTATTTTATCATTGTTATTAGTTTCATATTTTAAATTATTAATTCTATATAACACGGGAACGCTACTTTCACTTATATCTAATGTTCCACTAATATCGCTATAATGAATATTTCCATTTTTTAGTTTCAATTCAACTGACCATCTTCCTATATAAGGTATAGGAAAAGTTGATAAATAATTAGAAGTGAATTCTAAATTTATATTTTCGAATAATACAAAATCATCATATTGAGTTATATCATTGAAATTAGAATTATAAGTTTTTTTAATAGATATGGTATTAATAGAATCAAGTAGATATGAAAATGAAATATCATCTATATCTAAAAATCCATTTTCATTAGTATAAGAATTCGGATTTTGTTTTAATCTATTTATATCACCATTATAATTATTCGGTAAATTATTTGATATATCAGTATGAGACCAAAGATAATAATTTATTGTAATTTCATCTATTGCATCAAAATATATTAATCCATCAGAATAATTCATTATATTGTTAAATAAATCAGATATAGCATTATCGGGTAATGACATTTTTATAGTAGTATTATTTAATATACTTAAAGTTGGTGATTTTGGTTCAAATGATAGATAAAATATATATGAATCTAAATTAAATATATTGAATGAAATATCGTATTCTAATATGTTTGGAGAAACATTATCATGTAGTGTGCTATTTATAATATATGTATAAGAACTCCATATTTGTCCTCCTATTAAAGGTATTTTTATATTTTTTTCAAAAGTAGAGATAGATGGATTATTTCGTAATAATATATCATCTTGATTTAATGGCATAGTAAAATCGAAATCAAAATTAGTATTATCTATATCTAAATTTATTAAAGATTCAGAAACTAGATCGTTAAATGAAGGATCGCTGTATGCTATATTAAGATTACTAGCTAACAATAAATTATTACTTCCATCTGCAGTTAATTCATTATTAATAAATCCAAAAAATCTATATTTTACAGTAGTTTTTAAAGATTCTATAGACCAATCATCGATTAAACTATATTTAAGATTATTTTGTTGATCAATAGGAATACTAAATAGTAAATTTAATGTATTAAAGTTAAAAGAAACGTTGGGACTTTGAGGATAAATGGTTCAGGAGCTATTAAAGTATCAGCTCTAAAAAAGAATAATTTTCCGTATTTTATTTTATTATAATTTTTAAATTTAAAATTATTATTTATTACTTCCCAATCAGAATTTCGTTTATTTATTAAAATACTAGTATTTTCATCTTGAATTTCACTTTCTAATATATTTCTTCCATACTTATCATTAATTGAATAATCTATTTTTGATAAATATGGTATAACATTATTATTTTTTAAAAAGTCAGAAGACAAAGGAAATTCGTTTAAATTTAAATCAGATGCTTTAATGATTTTATACATATCAGTTTTATATAGCTTAAATATAGCTATATCGTTAAGAGTTATTCTATTTTTATTAAAAAACTTAAATCTATTTTTATAATTTTCAATATCTAAATCGTTAATTCCATTATTATTATTTAATGATAAAAACATAAGAGATTCATCTAATGTTGCTCCTTTATTTGTAAAAAAATGATAATCAAATGAATAATTCCAAGTTCCAATTCTAGGTAGTGAACTGCTAATATCGTGACCTAAATAATTAAATTCTTTTTCAGGAATTCCTTCATTTTCAATAACATAAATTAATTTATTATTTATAATTATATAAACATCATATTGATCATTTTCATTATGAATGACTAACCATTTTATGTTATATTCAACTCCATTAATAAAATTAAAGAAATATGAATTAGTATTATTATAATAAATCCAGCCACCATTTAAATTAGTTCCATCTTTAAAAACACCAATAAAAGTTTGTCCTAATATATTTGGATCATATGAAGAATGTGTTCCAACAATAATATTAGAATAAGATAAATCGTTGAAATCAATAGTATTTGGCAAATTTAATTCAAATGAATATGACGGATTATTTATCTTAAATTTATCTAGTGTGAAAGTGGTATGATGATCATTTATATAATATTGACCTATATCATATGAAATAGGAAATGTTACAGGAAGTAAATCATGATTAAATAATTTATTGGATCCGGGAGTTTTATTAATTTGTAATAAGGAATAAAAAAGAAGATTTTTATCCCACTCACCATCTATATTACTTATATCTTTATATTTTTTACTGTTAGTTAAAACTAAAGGTAACTTTGTATATCCTTTTATTATAGTATCATAACTAACATCGTATATATTAGTATTTGGATGATATGGACATTGATCATACCAATGATAATTATAATTATTATTTTGATCAGATTCTCCTCCTATATGTGGAGAAAAGTTAGCGAATATATTAGCGCAGATATCAATAATAGGTATATTAGAAACATTATTCCATACAGTTGATGATATAATAGATCGTATTGTTGGAGATGGCTGAAAAAAGACGCTACTATTATCTTTTACTTGATCAAATATACTAGTTAAAATAGATAAGTTATCATTATCATCAAAATTGGTATTATATCCATTATTATAACCATAAATATCAGAATTATTTTTATTTATAAATAATTCATCATTAAATATAGTAGGTATTTCGCTTATTCTTATATCATTAATACCTTGATAATCATCAGGTAAAGTCCATCCTTCTTCAATTTTGTGTGAAGATTCATTATTAGGTGTAAATAAACTAAATGAAAATGAATAATTAGTTTCAACGTGTTGGTTTCCAGCATAAGAAGTTAATGTATTATTTAAAAGTTCTTTACTTGTTTGAAATAAATCATTTATGGGATTGCTATGTATTAATAATACTTTTTTATTAATATCAATAATTATTTCGCTATTTATATTAGATTTAATGAATCTATTTTTACTAACATCAAAAGAAGTTTTTGAAGGAATGTATGTTCCATTTATTTTTTTATTTAGAATATTGCTAATATCTATAATTCCGCCATTTAAACTTATATCATAAGACCATTCAAAAATATATTTTCCAGCTTTTAAGTTTTTAGAATGAATTTCTTCATTATCAGATAAATTAGTGAAATACTCAGTTATACCGGATATATCATTAATTTGTAATGTATCATATGATAGATCTTTTATAAAATTATCATATTTAATATATGTATTTAAATCATATGGAATATTATAATTTCTTAAATTAAAACTAATATCGCTTATATTTAACTTGTAAAAGCTATATGATATATCGAAAAAGTTATATGATATATCTCTAGTATCAATTAATTCGTTATTATTATAAGTAAACTGTGCTGGATTTAGATGTCCTCCGTTTTTTAAATTTAAAATAGTCGTTTTTAAATCATTATCCTTATCCCATATAGAATCTGTGTAATTAGAATTATATAATATATTAAAAAAAGGTTCACTTAATTCTTTAAAATAATTCTGAGCTTCAGGTCTTCTATTAAAATCAACTTGAGGACCACCAGAAGTTGAAACATTTTTACTAGCATCTTTCCAATGAAATATTGTATCAAAATATATTTCTGATTCTAATTCTTCATTTGTTTTCTTTTTCGGAATTAATCCATAAATATGTATTATAGGTTCTGCATTATTACCATAATTATATTTAATATTATTATATAGATTATTAACTATTTCTGGATTTAAACTAACTTTAAAATTATGATATAATTGATTTCCAGAATCAATTAATGTATTATAACTTATATCTAATTTTTCATTAGGATAAAATATTTTTCCAGATTGAGTATAATCAAATAAATTAGTAGGACTTATACCGGAATTAGATGATATATCAAAAATATTAACATATTCCGGGTTACCTGGATATAACTTAGAATAATTGTATATTGTTGATGTGAAATTCCATCTTATATCTATAGTTGATTGAGATATATCAGATATATCATATATAATATCTTCACTATCGGGTAAAATATTTACTGTTTTATAATATACTTGCCAATTATCTTTTTCAATTAAATGTGCCCATTTTGGAACATTTAATCCGTCATTTCTTTTAGCTCTAAGTAGATGTATCCAATTATTACTTGTTTGTGATGTAATAGCTGGTCCTATTTTTTCATAAGCATAATAATTATCATTATTAATCAATGTATTATTAAATGATGGATCATTAAATGTTTCATTAATATTCTCTTGAATAATATCATCTGTAATTTTTTCTTGTGATATTCCAATAATATCAAAATAATCTAATCTATGATTATCAACTAAAAGAATATTAATTGAATTATCATTAATTGTAATTTTATCATCGCTTAATATATCAATGAATTGTTGATTAGTATTAAGTTCATTTAAAGTAATAGTTTCATTATTTGTATTTATAGCTTCTTGACTTTCTTTATTTATAAATAAATAAAAATTCATATTAATTTTTAATATTTCATTATTTTCATAAAGATGATTAAAAATTTCATTATTTACAGATAAATATTTATTGCCTTTTCTATTATTTTCAGGCTTATATCTTTCAATATATGAGTATAAAAGTATATCTTTATCTTTTTCAGATATATTAATAGTTATACTTTTATTATCATTAAATTGTATTTCTGGTTTGTATTGTGGAGTAATATTTCTAATAACATCAAATGTAGTTAATATATTATCAAATAAATTATAATTTAAATTTTCTATTTGTAAATTAGGTGTAAAAAACGGAAAATTTCCTTCTAGATTGTAATTATTATTATTAATATTATATGTAGCATTGTTAATCTTATAACTCCATAAGAATGAAAATTTTGTATATTTTGGAGATACTATTCTAACTGATTTTTTTATAGGTATCCCATTATTAGTGTTAACTCCCGATATTTTAAATATTTTAATATAATTAGATGATGTATCAGCATTAAATGTGGATATATAGTTATAAGTGTAAAATTTAGTATCTGATATATCATTTAAAGTTTCAATATTATTACTATTTATATTATTAATAACGTTATCTGAATTTACAAATTGAAATTTATTTGGATTCATACTTAAAGTATTTCCATTATACCAAGGGCCATTTATATCTTCCCATATATAAAAATAATAATCGACGTATATATTATTTTGACTTAGATCGCTAAGAGTTTGTTTTATATTACTTATATCATTAGACGGTATACTAAATTCAATAAAATCTAAATCTCCAACATAATCTGAATTAGATGAATTATCATTATAATTTTGATAAGATGTATTATCTTTATAAACTAATTTATTACCTTCTATTAAATTGTCTATTTCAATGTTAAAAAATCTAGCAGTTCCTAATGTATTTCTAGAAACGTCTAATATATTCCCAGAATTAGGAAGAAAATCAAATATACATAATGAAACATCATTAATTAAAAATTTTTGTGCATTTATTAAGGTAATATTATTAAGTATTATGTTAGGAGGCGTATTAATGTCTTTATTTAAAAAAGTAGATAATGGATTTATATTATTGTATTTTATTATTCCATTAGATAAATTATAAAAAAATATACCATTAGACATTTATATATTGTATATAAATAAATATTTAACATTTCCATCTATTACCACAATTTAAACAAGTTACAAATGTAGTCATAGGTTCATCCGCAGAACGAGTTTGCATTTCATAATAAGTGCATTTTCTCTTTTTACATTTATAACATTTAAATTCATCTGTAGCTGCACTTATATCTTCCTTTGTTATATTTGTATCTCTTTTGATTTTTGCATCAATAGATGCTTTCCAAATACTAGGATTCATTTCTTGATGACTTATTTGTTTAAGATCTTTTTTATTAATTTTATCATTTTGTATATCTTTTAAGAATGCAATTCCTTTATTAAGAAGATTAGTATAAATGCTTCGATATCTATTTACATACAATAAAACAAAGTAAGGATTATCCCATTTCTTGACGATTTTATTTTTTGTTGCTTCAGAGATAGCGAAATTAAATATTGATATTTCTAAATTCTTACATTTTGTATCATTTAAATTAAATTTCTTGAAACTATCGCAATTATTTTTTCTAAAAGATGATGGATCTGGAACATTCATTATATTAAATAAATAAATTATAGTATATTTAATATATTTCAATTTATTATTTTATTATTCTTCGTCGCTACTTATATAACTATCTTCACTTAATTCAGAATATTCATCTGAATCCATATAATCATCATCTTCTTCTTCATCTTCTTCTTCTTCATCTTCGTCGTCATCATCTTCTTGTTCATCCTCCTCATCATTATCATTATTGTTTTCATTTTGTTTTTCTTGTTCATCTTCAAGTTGTTCTTCATCCTCAAGTTCTTCTTCATCCTCAAGTTCATCATCTTCGTCATCTTCTAACTCACTAAAATACTCCTCATCATCATCGTCATCATCATCGTCATCTTCAACAACGAATCCGTCTTTTAAATACCCTTCTTTTGTTTTTTGAGAATCAGGTATATCTTCTAATTCATCAGATTCTTCAGAATCATCATCATTTAAATCTATAAATCCTCCAAATAATTTTTCATATACAAT
>Ga0163109_10000811_pt1 | contig 24733 bp, 20 predicted proteins | sample CRUFie1St13metaG_FD_108704 | JGI IMG/M metagenome (GOLD analysis project Ga0163109, IMG submission 108704) | Marine microbial communities from the Costa Rica Dome - CRUD Field 142mm St13 metaG | ecosystem: Environmental > Aquatic > Marine > Oceanic > Photic zone | place: Costa Rica: the Eastern... | reverse complement strand
TAAAGAAGGCCATGACCGGGATTTTGTAGTAACGATTATAGAGGATTGTTGTTGTGCCGGCTCAGAGGATGATCATCAAGCAGTGCTTCATATCTGTGAGAGGTTTGCTTCTATAACTAAGAGTGACAAAGTGGATTTCAAATATCACTTGGATGATTAGAGCTGCACCAGCTTCCGGCGATGGCGAAAGTTCAACTGCTACGGCTCTGAATAACATGAGTTGAATATACCCCGTAAGTTGTCGGGGAGTATAAATAATAGCGAAACGTGGTTTGAAATATGAATTACTACGAACAGGTGCATCCTACGAGAGATGGGAGTTATCTGGCGCTGCATAGTGAACACTGGAACAGAGAATTAGTGTTTCTTGCGAGAAACGCAGACTGTCTTGGAAAGGTTACTAGAAATGAATGAGAGAAAAGGACTCCCGCCGCTTGATGGCATTCGGGTGGTTGATATGACCCAAGTAATTGCTGGGCCATTTTGTTCGACAATGTTAGCTGATATGGGGGCGGAATTAGTTAAAATCGAGCGTGCTCACATGGGCGATGATACTCGTCACATGGGTCCTTACACAGGCAGAAAATCAGAAGATCAAGACTATTTTTTTGCAAACAATAGATCACGTAAGAGTATCGCACTCGATTTAAAGGATCGGCGTCATCAGAAAATTGCCCAAGCACTTGTGGGAGAGGCAAATGTATTCATTGAAAATTATGCTCCGGGGAAAGTTGAAGCTCTAGGGCTCGGCTGGAATAAACTCAAAGCTGTTAATCCACGTCTTGTTTACTGCTCGATTTCGGGTTTCGGACAGACCGGGCCAAATTGCAATAGGCCCGCACTTGACCCAATTATCCAAGCTGCGTCTGGGTTGATGAGTGTTACGGGCGAACCCTCTGGAGAGCCAATGCAGATTGGTGCACCAGTGGCGGATGCTATTGCTGGAATGAACGCCGCTTATGCAATAGTTAACGCGATTCGTGTGGTAGAAAGAGATGGCGAGGGGCAGCACATCGATATAAGCATGCAGGATGCCATGATAGCAGCGCTTGGCCCGCGTATGGGGCAAACGCTAAACGCAAATGAGCAACCCCCTAGAGTGGGTAATGCAAACCCCCTTCGCGCGCCCGCCGATATATACAGAGCTAATGATGGCCAGTATGTCAGCATAATCTGCCATCATGATGGGTTTTGGTCAGGAATTTGTCGTGCGCTTGGTAAGCCAGAATGGGCACTGGACGAAAGCCTACGCACTTCTGCTCAGCGGACAGAACGGCGGGATGAAGTGAATGAGATGGTCCGGGAGATAATTCAGACACGCACGGCTGATGAATGGATTACATTATTGGATGCAGAGCGTGTGCCTGTCTCCAAAGTTTTAGATTATGGTGGGGCTCATGCGGATAGCCAGGTAGTTCACAGGGGTCTTATAAGAAAATTTAACCACCCAAAATCCGGCCGGATACGCATTATTGGGCCTCCTTGGATAACGACTATGGAAGAGCCGGAATTTTTTCCTCCGCCACTCTTAGGCCAGCATACAGCAGAAGTGTTAGTAGATTGGCTTAGTTGGGAGAGAGATGAGGCAGAGCATTTTGCAAAGGATGTTGGTGCGGAGGAAGCGTGATCTTCTTTTTTAATATGAAAATTAGTATACACGAGTAGGTTATGCAGAATGGGATGGTGTCATTGACCCCTTGTGTTTTCAAACTTAAATATATCCTATTAGATGAAGCTCGCTCTATCTCTCACTAAAACAGAAGCTAAGTTGGCTTTTGCACCGTCATGAAAGGCTTTGACTTATGATGGTTTGCTTCAAAAGCTTTAATTGTATCCATATACTGCTTTGTAAGAGAGATGTCGTCCAAACCTTTTAACAGGCAGCGCCTTTTAAGTGGGTGCATATTGAATTCATACTCAGTTCCATCGGGCGCTATGACCTTTAATTCCTCAAGGTCCACAGTTATTTTGGCGCCAATATTCTTAAGAAGTAGCGAGCGAAGCTCATGACATGCCTCTTGGCTTAGCTGCACTGGGCACAACCCGTTCTTAGTCATATTATTATAATGGATATCACCAAAACTAGCTGCGATGACAGATTTTATGCCGAATGATGCCATGGCGTAAACTGCGCTCTCACGACTTGACCCAATTCCCCAGTTGTGATCGGCAACTATAATTTCTGCTTTTTTATAGGGCTCTCGATTGAATATAAAATCGGTATTCCTTGGTTTGCCATCGTGAGTAAAGCGTTGGTCATGGAACATTACCTTTTTTAAATACGGATCCCCGATAGGAAGCTTATTGAACCGAGTAGGACAAAGTTGATTAGTGTCTACGTTGATTTCATCAAATGGACATGCGATCGCGGTTAATTTTGTGAATGACTTCATTCTTATTCAGTTACTCCAAGGTACGAACATCGGTGAGCTTGCCGGTTATTGCTGCGGCCGCAGCCATAGCGGGACTTGCGAGATGTGTTTTGCCGTTCGGCCCCTGACGCCCTTTGAAGTTGCGGTTTGATGTTGAGACACAGCGTTGCCCATCATTTAACAAGTCACCGTTTAATGCGGTGCAAAGAGAACATCCGGGTTCGCGCCAATCGAAACCGGACTCAGTAAAAATCTGATCCAAGCCTTCTGCTTCTGCTTGGCGCTTAATCGACTTTGATCCCGGGACTACCCAAGCTTCAACCTTCGCAGTACCTTTTGCTGCGACTTCTGCTGCGGCGCGTATGTCCTCAATACGTGAATTTGTACAGGATCCTATGAAAACTCGTTCAATTTCTATTTCTTCCATGCCCATGCCCGGTTGAAGGTCCATATAATCGAGTGCTCCTTGAATTTCGCGACGCTGGTCCTCATTTTCAGCATCTTCGGGAAAGGGGATAGTCCCAGTGATCGGCAACGTCATTTCCGGATTAGTCCCCCAGGTAACCATTGGATCCAATTTCTCAACTTCAAGTGTCTTTTCATCTGCAAATACAGCATCTTCGTCGCTGGGTAGCGAGCCCCAATATTCGACGGCCTCTTTCCATAGTTCCCCTTTTGGCGCGTAAGGTCGACCCTCTAAATATTCATATGTTGTTTCATCCGGTGCGATCATACCCATCCGGCCAGCTGCTTCAATTGTCATGTTGCAAACTGTCATTCGTTGTTCCATGCTCATGGTCTCTATGCAAGAACCGGCAAACTCGATTGCCTTACCCACACCGATCCCAACTCCGAATTTTGCAATGACTCCTAATATTATGTCTTTGGCATGAACTCCAAACGGCAGAGTTCCATCAATATTTATTCTTAAGGGGGAAGGCCGCTGTTGCCACAGGCATTGAGTAGCCATAATATGCCCTGCCTCTGATGCTCCAACTCCAAAAGAGATACTACCAAACGCACCGTGTGTCGATGTGTGTGAGTCTGCTCCGCACAGAAAAATACCGGGTTGCGAAATACCCTGTTCCGGGGGAACTACGTGTAAAATTCCTTGATCGGGGTCATGAAATCCGAAATAGCGCACACCAACTTCAGATGTGTTTTTTTCCATGAGTTCAAGCATTCCGCGAATTTTGTTATCTCTTACCCCGGGGATGCCGCCCTCTGTTGTCTCCGTTGGCATGTAGTGATCGGCAAAGCCGAATACCTGTTCTGCTCTGTATGGGGGCATCTCGATGTTGCGTAACATTGTAAAAGAATGCCGCGATCCCTCGTGTACCAATAGGCGGTCAACGTATACAAGTGTTTCGCCTTCCTCCTCAGCCACTACATGGCTGTCCCAAATTTTATCAAATAGTGTTTTGCCTGGCATGATTATACTTTGTCTCCTTGCTCTCCATATTTATCGCTCAGCTGGGTAACTAGGGCAAGTTCCGACATCATTTTTAATTGAATTTTTCAAAAGCTTCGCTTGCGATAACTGCGTTGCATCGGTATATCCCCATAATGGATCTCCGTAATATCGCTATCATTGCACATGTCGACCATGGGAAGACGACGTTAGTTGACTGTTTGCTTCAGCAAGCAGGCGCTTTTCGTGAAAACCAGGCCGTTGCAGAGAGAGCCCTAGATTCTAATGATCTGGAGCGAGAGCGCGGCATAACGATTTTAGCAAAATGTACTTCAGTCGAACGCGATGGGATCCGTATCAATATCGTCGATACACCCGGGCATGCAGATTTTGGTGGTGAAGTAGAGCGGATACTGTCGATGGTTGATGGTGTGGTAGTGCTTGTGGATGCGGCTGAGGGCCCCATGCCGCAAACCAAATTTGTACTTTCAAAGGCACTTTCGTTGGGCCTCAGGCCGATTGTGTTTATCAACAAAGTTGACCGACCCGAACAAGAGGCCGACAGAGTTCACAACGAAATATTTGACCTGTTTGCAGCTTTAGATGCTGATGAAAGTCAACTTGATTTTCCTGTGCTTTTTGGATCGTCGAAAGAAGGTTGGTGTGCGCACGACATCGAAGGAAAGCGGGAGGATATGTCAGCATTATTTGACATGGTGCGTGACCATGTCAGCCCGCCAGAAATTAAGAATGATGGTGGTTTTCGGATGTTAGCCACTACGCTTGAGGTTGACCCTTATCTTGGCAGGCTCCTTACAGGTCGGATCGTCGCCGGGAGCTTAAGGCCAAATGCGACCCTTAAGGCATTGGGACGTGATGCTAAAGTTATAGAAGAGGCTCGAGTCACAAAAGTACTCGCCTTTCGGGGGCTCGAGAGGGTTGGGCTTGAGGAGGCCGAAGCCGGCGACATAGTTGCTGTTGCGGGTTTTGAGAGTGCCACAGTTGCGGACACAATCTGCGATAATAATTATAATGTGCCAATTCCTTCGCAACCTATCGACCCTCCTACGCTTGCAATGACATTTTCAATAAATGACTCTCCACTTGCAGGACAAGACGGTGATAAGGTTACGTCTAGAATGATATGGAGTCGATTGAAACGTGAGGCCGAGGGAAATGTTGCCATCCGTATCTCGGAAACTGATAGCCAAAATGCTTTCGAGGTTGCTGGGCGCGGGGAGTTACAATTAGCTGTTCTAATCGAAACAATGCGTCGTGAAGGGTATGAGCTCTCAATAAGCCGTCCAAGGGTATTATTTAAAGAGGACGATGAGGGTAGCGTCATTGAGCCTGTAGAGGAGGTGGTGATCGACCTGGACCAAGAATTCTCTGGCGTTGTTGTTGAAAAAATGAATAAACGCAAGGGAACATTGCAGGATATGCGCCCTTCAGGCGCTGGAAAACAGCGGCTTTCTTTTATAGCGCCCTCACGGGGGCTAATCGGATATCACGGTGAATTTCTGACGGATACTCGAGGTACCGGTATTATGAACCGATTGTTCAATGGTTATGAACCCTTCAAGGGAGAGATTGAGACGCGTCGAACCGGTGTAATGATTTCGACAGAAACTGGTAAATCAGTCCCATATGCACTTTGGAATCTTGAGGAACGCGGCGCGTTATTCATAGGCGCTGGAATGCCTGTATACCAAGGAATGATAATCGGTGAACATGCGCGAGGTCTTGATCTCGAAGTCAATCCTACGAAAACAAAACAACTGACAAATATTCGTGCCTCTGGGAAAGATGATGCGGTAACGCTGACAACTGCAACCGCCATGAGTTTGGAACAGTCTTTAGCTTATATAGCCGATGATGAACTGGTTGAGGTGACACCCGGTGCTATTCGAATAAGAAAGAGATATCTTGACCCACATGAACGCAAGCGCAAGTCCCGAAAATAGCTTAAGTCGAGGGTTTTGATATGGCTCGGCATATTATTCTTTTAGTATGTTGGGTTTTCATTTTTTTTTCTTCAATAAGCGAAGCAGCACCTAAAAAACAGCTGTGGAAGCGGTGGTTAGAAAACGATCCACAATCAAAATTTATCATTGACCATCAATCATGGAACGCCTTCCTAAGTCGGAATGTTTTGGTTGGCCGAGATGGAATAAACCGGATCGATTATGCTAATGTGCCCCATGCAGACCGTAAGAATCTTAAGTATTATATAGAATTTCTGGGAGCGGTTACCGTCAGCCGATACAGAAGATCCGAACAGCTTGCTTATTGGCTCAACCTCTATAATGCGCTTACCGTTAGGCTGGTAATTGAGAATTATCCTATTGAATCTATAAAAGAAGTCGACATCTCACCTGGTTTCTTTGTTAACGGACCATGGGGCAAAAAATTATTTGAAGTGGAGGGAGTTCCTATAAGTTTAAATGATATAGAGCACAGAATACTTAGGCCTATATGGCAAGATCCGCGAATTCATTATTTAATTAATTGTGCCTCTATTAGCTGCCCAAATTTGCAGCCGATAGCATTAACCGGACGGAATGTCTCGGCCATACTAGAGGCAGCGGCAAGGGAATTCATAAATCATCCACGCGCAGTATCCCATGATGGAGACCAACTAATACTTTCAAAACTATACCAGTGGTATGCGGAAGACTTTGGAGGGGATGATGAAAGTATAATCTTTCACATTTTGAAATACGCAAACCCGCATCTTAAAGAACGCCTGAATCAGCATAAAAGTATAACAGATTTTAATTATGACTGGAGCCTAAATGAGGGCCAACTTTAGCGTTGCCGCCTGAAAAATTGGCCGATGCCTCGCGCGAAGAGCTGGCGTGGAAGGGATGTCGGAGCGAGAGCAAGACGTATAATATTATTACTAATTAAAACCGTTCGTTTTCCAAGGGACTCCAATGCTTTCTTAACGACAGCGTTCGGCTCCTCCATTGACATTGGCATTGATCCAAAAAAACCGGCTCGTTCGAAAAATTGCGTGCGGGTTGTGCCCGGGCACAGAACTAAAATGTCAATTGGTTCCTTCCTCATTTCCTCGGCTATAGCCTCGCCCCAATGGCGCTCAAAAGCTTTAGTTGCAGCATATGTGGATAGATAAGGGATAGGCATTACGGAGGCGGTGCTAGACACGACAATCATACCTGCTCGGCCATGATTTTTTCGTGCACGGGAGATCATCTCAGGGAGTAATGTGTGGCTAAGCTCCAAGACGGCTGTGATGTTGACATCTAACATTTCGCGTTCTCGTTCCAATGGTGTCTCAATGAAAGAACCGTATGATCCTAGGCCGGCATTATTAATAAGAAGGTCTATGGGCGAGGACTTTACTTTTGATATTAGTTTTGATCGGCCACTAGCGGTAGCCAAATTTGCCTCTATAGTTTGTACAGTGCGATGCTCATTTGAAAGCTGATCTGATAGTTCAGCAAGTTTTTGTTTGTTTCGCCCTGTTAGGATTAAGTTGGTGGATGTTGGCAACAGTCTCGCAAAACTCTCTCCAATCCCGCTAGTGGCGCCAGTTACTAGGGCACAGGCGTATTGAATATTTGACATAGAATCGTTTAACATTACGCAAATTCACTCCACGTATTTTATACTCGTTTCTAAAAGTATTGAGCTTAGAAATGCTTCTCCATCACTAATACATTTTTTGGTACGCGGTAATGTAACTTACTTTTCCCGATAATCGACATCTTTTCATTTTATTGTAAACTGATTTATATTTTTTAGATATTGATTTGGCGTTAGAAACATGGATGACCTATTAAGTCTGGCCGATATTAAGTCAGCACAATCTAAATTGCCGGAAGTTATTCGAACAACTCCAATCGTTCCTGTCTCCCGTGATGCGAAAGAAATCGGCAACGAAACTCTGTTTCTTAAATGTGAAAATATGCAGGTTACTGGAGCATATAAAGTGCGTGCTGCCTTCACCGCAATGCAAACATTAAGTGATGCCGATAGAGCTGGTGGCATAGTTGTGGCATCATCTGGGAATTTTGCTCAAGCCTTTGCCTATGCTGGTCGCTTAATGGAAACTCCCGTTGCAGTGGTAATGTTAGAGTCTACAAGTCCATATAAAATTGCACAGACTAAAGGGCATGGCGGTGAGGTAATTTTTTGCGGTAGCGATGCTATGAATCGCCAACCGACGGTTGATCGTGTAGCTCGGGATCGCTCAATGAAAAGTATCGACACATGGGAATATCCACCATTAATGGCTGGTCACGCATCGCTAGGCATGGAAATCCTCCAGCAATGTCCTGACGTAGAACAAGTATTAGTGCCAGTCTCCAGTGGTGGAGTAGCAGGAGGTGTTGCGACAGCAATCAAATTACAACGTCCAGACGTGCGTGTGGTAGGGATTCAACCAGAGCAAGCGAATGCAGCGTTTCTGTCTTTAAAAGAGGGTAAGCCAGTTGAGATTGATAACTGGGATACAATTGCTGATGGTTTGTCAGCAAGGAGACCTGGCGAATTTCCCTTCAGACATCTGCAAGCATATTTAGATGATATTGTGTTAGTGAGTGAGCGAGAAATAGCTAACGCTTTCCGAACTATTCTTTTTCGTGCAAAGCAAGTTGGGGAGCCGGCAGGTGTGGTTGCGGCAGCCGGATTTCTATCTGGAAGGGTAAATACAAAAGTTGTGACTGTAGCTGTTCTGACAGGCGGTAATGTTGGGAAAGACGTTGTACAGGTTATGCTAAAGATGGGTAAGTAATATTTTTGTCCTGAAAATTATTCCTATTATGCGAGATTGTTGTGGCATATTATATCCCTGATGATTAATGCAATGAGACAATATACATTCGAATTAAATGACACATCGCTTTAACATTTAAAAATTAATAGCCTTTAATTTCTCTCCTGTTAATAATTCAATTGAGCTCTGAAAAATGCAGTTTACGTTAATGGTTGACGCACTAAGCTGGGGCTAACATGATAACCACGTTAGTTTTTTAAAAAGTTTAAAAAGGTCGCTCAACGTTATTGCGATGTAATGAAAGGTGAGTTCCATAAAAAGTAAGGAGTTAGTCTCGTTCGTATCCACCTTGAGAATATAACTCCTGACGGTGGGCTTTAGGTAAAAAGAAGCGAGGGGTAAAAAACCGTCACCTGCGCGCAAGAATTAACAATACCCCTGTGTAAAGGTTGGTGTGTGTAGATGCAAACTTGGTAGCGAAACGTAAAATTCTCAAGAGTTAGTCGATATGGCAATTACAAAGGATGTAACTCATAACAAAACGGGATGGTTTCGTGATCTCATTAGGTCCATCACATGGCCTACGTTAGTGATTGCTTGTGTATGGATGGTCCATTTGGGGATCTCAAAGGATCAGCCGGTAATCTATTTCAACATTACTTATTTTTCTCTCGCGCTAATTATTTGCGTTTTGGAGCGAATGATGCCTCATGAGGAGGTCTGGTTAAAGAGCGATGGTCAAATCGCTGCAGACCTTGGTCATACAGTTCTGAGTAAAATGCCGGCACAAATATGGGCAGGTTTGATGATAGTCGGTATTTTGGAAGTTGCTGGTAGCAATGGGGGAGTTCTATGGCCAAATACCTGGCACCCAGCAATTCAAATCGTTATAGGACTTTTGGTGGCTGAATTTGGACTTTATTGGGCTCACCGATGCGCCCATGAATGGCCACTCCTTTGGCGATTCCATGCAGTTCATCACAGTGTTGTGCGGCTCTGGTTTGTGAATACCGGGCGATTCCATGTCCTGGATGCTATGGTAAGTATCTCGCTTGGTCAGGCGATGTTGTTAATGGTTGGAGCACCCGAGTTTGTGATGTTGTGGGCAGCTATGTTAACTCCTTTTATTGGCTTTCTCACCCACTGTAACATTGATATGCAGTTTGGGCCTTTGAGTTATATCTTCAACACTCCTGAACTTCATCGGTGGCATCACTCGAGATCGAAAGGGGAAGGCAATACCAATTATGGAGAAAATTTTATGCTCTGGGATCAACTTTTTGGAACTTTCTATAACCCACCCCGCCGTCCATCACCAAATATTGGGATTGACGATTATATGCCGCAGAGTTTTTGGGGTCAGTTAAAAATCCCATTTGTCTGGGAACGACAGCAAGCAGAGACACCTACAAGTGAGGCATCCTCGATGAATAACCTAACAGCAAAAAAAAGTCCTAAACATTTAAGAACATTATAGTTCAAAATGACTACAGCCCTTCATTTCACCCATGCGATTCGTCACGATAGTCAAGTGACCGGCATTCGGGTTGCAGTTGACGGCATAGTTGATGCTTTTTTGAGATACGCCGCCCAAGATAAAATGTGGTGTGTAGCCCCAGAAGAGGAGTTATTTGAATTTTTTGTTGAGAAAGCAATACGGGCAGGTCGATCAGCAGATTCTTGCATTCATTTAACGGATACGCAGACTAAAGAATTTTCGGAGGTCAGCTGTCTACTCAAACCAGAGCCATCGATCGCGCATATGGCGTGGAATCGGCGACAAGGTAGCCAGCGAGCTTACAGCTTATGTGGAGTGAGTCATACAATGTCCACCTCCAACGTAATGAAGGCAGTTGGTGATTGTATCACTAATCCTTTGCAGAGCTGGGATGCCATAATTTGCCCCTCAATGGCTATCCGGGATTCTATCCATTCTCTTTGGAGTGGCTGGCGGGAATATCTTGGGCAGCGATTTGAAGCTACAATCTGTTGCCCAATTCAGACACCTGTGATTCCGCTCGGTATCGATTGCCAAAAGTTTTCTAAAAACCGTGATCCGATTTTAAGGATTAAGCAACGGGAAATTTTGGGTGTTAGCAAAGACCAGGTGGTTGTTTTATTTTTAGGTAGGCTGAGTTATTTCGCGAAGGCACATCCCTTGCCACTTTTCTTGGCTGCAGAGCAGGCTGCTAAAGAAACTGGTAAGCGGATACACTTAGTCTTCTATGGATACTTTCAGAGTGAAAAGTTTGAAACAGAATTCCGCGACGCGGCTTCTAGCTTCTGCGAAAAGGCGATGGTATCATTTGTGCTGAATACAGAGGCTGAATTTACAGAAGGTGTGTGGGCTGCGGCAGATATTTTTGTATCTCCTTCAGACAATATCCAGGAGAGTTTTGGGCTTACACCGATCGAAGCAATGGCATCAGGTTTGCCAGTAATAATCAGCGATTGGGATGGCTATCGAGATGCAATTTCGCACGGAGTCGAGGGTTTCCTGATCCCAACGCTTTTGCCGGCACCCGGCAATGGAGTAGATCAAGCTCACCGTTATCTGTCAGAAGAGGATAATTATGGGGAGTACTTAGCAGGTGTCTCCCAATCAACAGCTGTTGATGTGCGTGCATTAGTTTCGGCACTTGTAACGCTGGTTGAAAATAAAAATCTGCGGCAGAGTATGGGTAAAGCTGGCATTTTACGAGCAGAATCTAGGTATGATTGGAAGCACGTGATTCCTCAATATGATGCATTATTCACAGAGCTTGCGGAGCGACGCAAGATTGACCCAGAAAGTGCGGAGCGAAAGGTTGGGAGCCCCGCCTTCCCTTTAAAGCCAGACCCTTTCCAAATGTTTGAGAGCTTTTCGTCTGCAACACTCTTGTGGGACGATCAATTAGAGCTATCACGTGGGTCTCCAAATGATCTTACCCGTCTTATAAGGCATAGAATGAACTATTTCGCCCCAACCCTTTTAGTTCCACCCCAGGAGCTACCCACTGTTCTGTACGTTATTAACAAAAACCCGGGCATTACGTTAGCCGACCTTTCTAAAAAACTTGCCAATTTAACAAACGCACAAGTTATGCGTACGGCCTCCTGGTTAATAAAGCTGGGTATTTTGGAGCGAAGATGATTATTTGAACCGGTATGTAATCCGCCCTTTCGTAAGGTCATAAGGGGTCATTTCAACTGTCACGCTGTCACCGGCGAGAACACGTATGCGATTTTTCCGCATTTTCCCTGAAGTATGTGCAAGCACTTCATGATCATTTTCTAGCGTCACTCGAAACATAGCATTAGGCAGCACTTCAGTGACTGTGCCTGAAAATTCAATTGGTTCCTCCTTGGCCACGTACATTCCTTTCAGCCATATTGTTAATTCCTGAACATTAGGCAAGGCAGAGAAAAAAACAAGGTTTACTTTTCTCCCGGTAACTATTCTAACGTTTCTAGCGGTAACGCTGTTCTATATTTTACTTGTTTGAGGGCAAAACTAGAATTTATTGAAGCAACGCCATTAATTTTAGTTAAATGATCGATCATAAATTTCTCGTAGGCAACAAGATCAGCCACAACTACTCTAAGTAGATAATCAGAATCGCCTGTCATGAGATAACACTCCATAACTTCAGACCTTGACAGTACAGCATCCTCAAAAGTTTCGAGTGCAGATTCAATTTGGCGTTCCAGGCTTACTCGTACAAATACACTCACGGGAAGGCCGACACTTGCAGGGTCAAGCAATGTAACTCGGCGCTTGATAACCCCGCCTTTTTCGAGTCTCTTTACTCTTCGCCAGCAGGGCGAGGGAGAAATTCCAATGCGTTTAGCTAGTTCGGCATTGGATATTTGGGCATTCTCTTGCAGAACATTCAGAATTCGGCAATCAACAATGTCAAATTGAAACAAAACGGTATTTCATAGATTTAAATAGGTTAAACATTGCTAAGAATGATCATATTATTGGAATTAAAGCAATGAAATTCCTCTTAAGTTGGGAGTATTATTAACAATCAGTATTTCACTTTTGGAAAAGTCTCATGGCAGAACAACACCAATTCTCAAAAGATGGTATAGCCAAGGTTCCTTTACAGGAGCGCTTATCGGATCTTTGTGAAATTGAAAAAAAGGTGCTTTGGCTATCGTCATGGATGATACACAACGCAAATCATATTCGGCCAGGATGCGATGGCTTAAAAGTAGGGGGGCATCAATCTTCCTGCGCTTCAGCAGTAACTCTTCTTACAGCACTCTTCATGGAAATTTTGAGGCCGGCTGACAGAATAGCAATAAAACCGCATGCGAGTCCTGTCTTTCATGCCTTGATGTATCTTTTCGGGAGACAAAGTGTCTCTAATCTGCAAGGTTTTCGCGCGATGGGTGGGGCTCAGGCATATCCTTCCCGCACCAAAGATACTGATGATGTTGATATTTCAACTGGATCAGTGGGGCTCGGGGTTGGTTTTACTCTCTGCGCTGCCTTGGTTCAAGATTACGTTAAGTATCAAAAGCGCATGGGCGATGGTATTGAGCCGGGAAGATTTGTTGCTCTGATGGGCGATGCGGAGCTCGATGAAGGCAATGTATTTGAAGCTTTACTCGAGGGTTGGAAGCACAAGGTTCGAAATCTCTGGTGGATAATAGATTATAATCGCCAGAGCCTCGATGGAGTTGTTAATGATCTCTTGTTTCAAAAAATTCAGAGTTTTTTCGGAACGGTGGATTGGCACGTAGTGACCCTGAAATATGGGAAAAAACTTGAAGAAGCCCGCAAAGGGCCTGCTGGCGAAGCGTTACTCCAGTGGATTGACGATTGTCCAAATGACCTTTATTCGGCACTTACTTACAAGGCTGGCGCTTCATGGCGCAAACATCTTGAAAAAGGACTTCGTGGGACGTCAGGTTTGAAAGAGTTACTTGATAATCACGATGATGATGCCCTACATAGTTTGATGACAAATTTAGCGGGTCACGATATGGAATCCGTTTTTGAGGCGTTTAATGAGGCATCGCCAGAGCATCCAACTTGCTTTGTAGCCTACACGATAAAGGGGCATCGTCTGCCGTTTGCTGGGCACAAAGATAATCACGCTGGCCTTATGAATGCTGAGCAAATGGATGTTTTTAAAACAGAAATGGGTATCAAGGATGGCGAGGAATGGTCATTAGACTCTGGCTTAAACATCGAGAGTGAGAGACTTGGGCACTTGCTTGGTTCCGCATCTTTTAATAATGGATCGACCCGTCGGCATGTCGCAGCTCAGGTGGAGGTACCAAAATACTTTAACATTCGCACGAACGCACAAAGCTCAACCCAACAAGGATTCGGCCAACTAATGAACCAGCTTGGTCGCACTGAAAGCGAACTGGCTGATGCCATCGTCACAACTTCCCCCGACGTAACCGTTTCAACAAATCTCGGAGGTTGGGTAAATAAGCGCGGACTTTTTGACAGGCAAGGCAAGAAAGATGTGTTTAAGGAACAGGATGTGGCGTCCCTCCAGAAATGGGTGAAGTCCCAATCAGGCCAGCATATCGAACTTGGGATTGCAGAAAATAATTTATTTTTAATGCTTGCCGCAATGGGCCTCTCAGAATCGCTTTTTGGTGCAAGGGTATTACCTGTAGGGACCCTTTATGACCCTTTTATTAATCGTGGTCTCGACTCATTACTTTATGCCTGTTATCAGGATGCTCGTTTCATGGTGGTATCAACTCCGTCAGGGATTACGTTGGCGCCTGAGGGTGGAGCACACCAATCTATCAACACTCCTTTGATTGGCATGGGCCTTGATCGCCTTTCTTATTTTGAACCAGCTTTTGTGGATGAACTGGGCATTATAATGGCTTGGGGGTTTAGGCATATGCAGGCACCAGAAAGTGAGAATGGGGGCTCTGTATATCTCCGGCTTTCAACGCGTCCAATGGCACAACCTGATCGAAAGGTAACGCAAGAACTTATAGATGGCGTAATAGACGGAGCCTATTGGGTCGAAGCACCATCTCCAGGTGCTAATTTAATAATTGCATTTTGTGGCGCAGTAGCTCCAGAGGCGATTTCTGCGCACTCAGCTGTAATCGAAGACTCTCCGGGTGCGGGATTGCTTGCGGTAACCTCGCCTGATCTGCTTCATCAAAACTGGATTAGAGCAAAACAAAGCCCGAATGAAATTTCGCACATTGAGAAGATGTTAGAACCTTGTGCTAGCGATGCAGACATTTTGACCGTTCTTGATGGTCATCCGGCAACACTTTCATGGCTTGGTGCCGTGGGGTCATATCGATGCACTGCTCTGGGTGTGAAAAAATATGGCCAATCGGGTACCATCAGCGAACTTTATCGAGAACATATGATAGATCGGGACTCGATATTAAATGCCGCCGCAACTATTTTTTTACGTCGGTTAAACTAATTGCCGGCGACTGTCATTCCATCTATACGGAGTGTTGGGCAATTAGTACTGTAACAAAACTCAAGATCGTTAGCAGGTGTTAAATTTAAGAACATATCTTTTAAATTACTCGCTACCGTAATTTCGCTCACTGGATATGTGATTTGACCGTTTTCAATCCAAAAGCCCGATGCGCCGCGACTGTAATCGCCAGTAACTCCGTTGATGCCAAAACCCATCATGTCGGTAACGTAGAAACCTTGGTTTATTTCTTTGAGTAAATCCTCTGGTGTTTTGGTTCCTGGTGTCATGTGCAGGTTCGTTGTTGCTGGGCTAGGAGGGGAGGATGTGCCGCGGGATGCACGACCATTGCTACAGATACCAAGTTGTCGAGCTGATCGTAGATCAAGGACCCATTGAGTTAGAACACCGTCTTTCACAAATTCAATCGGTTCATTTTCGAGACCCTCAGCATCAAAGGGCTTGGATGCAAGACCGCGTTTTCGGTGTGGATCGTCAATAATGGAAATGTTATCAGGGAGAATCTTCTTCCCTAAATCATCTTTTAAAAAACTTGTTCCCCTTGCAATCGCACTTCCATTAATGGCGCCTGCCAGATGCCTAACAATCGAATTTGCGATTCTGGGTTCATATACCACGGGTACTTTAGCACTTTCTGGTTTGTGGGGGTTCAGTCGCCTCACGGTCCTTTCACCGGCGCGACGACCTATTTCTTCAGGGTCTACTAAATCGGCTTTAAATACAGAAGATGCATAATCGTAATCCCGCTCCATTGCGGTGCCTTCTCCTCCGAGAACGCAAGCGCTGATGCTAAAGGATGAACTTCGGTAGCTGCCCGCAAACCCATTCGTCGCTGCTAGTACAACTTCACTCTGTATCCATCCAGCTTCAGCACCCTCAGAATTGGTTACTCCATTCACTTCTAATGCAGCACCTTCAGCAGATCGAGCCCACTCAATGAGCATGTCTGTGTCGGGTTTTGACCCATCGAATATTTCAAGCTCCGACGGCTGTTTCTTTTGCAGCTGGTCGGGCTCGGCAAGGCCGCAGTATTCATCTTGAGGCACAGCTTTGGCCATAGCTACTGCTCTCTCGGCTAAATTATCAAGTGCGCTGGGTGTTTGATCTGAGGAAGAGACTACTGACTGTTTTTTGCCCTTAAAAGCGCGAAGTCCGATATCTGCATTCTCCGCATGTTCTATGTTTTCAGTTTTACCAAGTCGCTGGGAATGACTTAAAGATTCTTGGTGCACATAAACTACTTCCGCCGCGTCTGCGCCAAATTGAGTGACCTTTTTAAGCAAATCCTGAAGTTTTTCGAAAGTTTCTTCGCGCACGAATTTTCTCCTACCAACTAGTACGAATGCATGACACAACACTTATTATTGTAACTAAAACTAAAATACCGCTGCACAAGATTACTTGACGCCGACCTTTGTTCCAGTCGTCGGTACTTATTGCCTTGGACTCCGTCTTTTGTATTTCTAATGTTCCATTTTCGCCGGCCAGTCGGCGTGTAATTTTTCTATGGGTAGTGGCAAAAGTATTGTCAGCTGAACGTACCCGGCGTCGGATGTTATAAACAAACAAAACAGTAAAAATTCCGAAAAGAATGAATATGATCAGGTCGGTTGAATTGATATTCATTTCCAGATAGCCCTTCCGTTCCCTGGTAAACCAAGTTCATCCCACATTTGATCGATTTTTTTGACAACGCTGTCACTCATCCGAATAGTTCTGCCCCAGTCACGTTTAGTCTCTGGTGGCCACTTCTCGGTCGCATCCAAGCCAATCTTTGAACCTAAGCCTGGAATGGGGCTTGCAAAATCTAGATAATCTATCGGTGTATCCTCTAGAACCGTTATATCACGAGCTGGGTCCATTTGTGTCGAAATAGCCCATATAACATCATCCCAACTTCTGGCATTTATCGTGTCATCAACCACTACTACCCATTTGGTGTACGTGAATTGACGCAAATAAGACCAGACTGCCATCATGATACGCTTTGCATGGCCGGGGTAAGCTTTCTTAATTGCGACAACAGCTAAGCGATAAGAGCAGGCCTCTGGAGGGAGCCAAAAATCAGCTATTTCAGGAAATTGTTGTTGAAATAAGGGTATAAAAACTTCGTTCAAGGCTTCGCCTAATACGCTTGGTTCGTCTGGCGGTCGCCCTGTAAAAGTGGAGTGGTAAATTGGATTAATCCGCTGTGTGATTGCCGATACGGTGAAAACTGGGAATGGCTCTTGTGCATTGTAATAGCCGGTATGATCGCCATACGGTCCTTCTGGTGACAGATTGCTAAGATCCACATGGCCTTCCAGCACGATCTCGGCTTCGGCGGGGACTTTAAGCGGGACTGTTTTGCAGTCCACTAATCTGATACTTTTTCCTTTTAGAAGGCCTGCAAATTGATACTCCGATAGTGTGTCTGGTACGGGTGTAACTGCTGCTAGTAACGTAGCCGGGTCGGCACCTATTACTGCTGCAACTGGTACTGGAGCGCTTTTTTGCTCAGACCAACGAGCGGCCTGTTGCGCACCGCCGCGATGAGCTAGCCATCGCATAAGAGTAGTGTTACGGCTTTTTACCTGCATTCGATAAATGCCGAGATTGTAGCTGTCTGACCTGTTTCCAACTGGGTCAGGGCCCTGGGTGACAACTAGTGGAAAAGTTATGAGGGGCGCAGGTTCATTGGGCCAACAAGTTTGAATTGGATATCTTGTTAGATCAATTTCCTCTCTTTCCAACACCACTTCTTGACATGGCGCTGTTTTAACTTGTTTTGGCCTCATGGCGATTATTGATCTAAGGAGTGGAAGTTTTTGCAAAGCGTCGCCGATCCCGGCTGGCGGCTCCGGCTGTCGAAGAAAGGCCAACATTTTACCCACTTCTCGTAACTCTGCTGGTGATCTTCCCATCCCCAGCGCCACTCGTTCCACTGTACCAAAAAGATTTACTAACACTGGCACATCAAAATTTTTGCCATTCGGCCCAAGAGGGTTTTCAAAGAGTACTGCTGGCCCCCTTTCTGCTAATAACCGAGTTTGTATTTCGGTCATTTCTAATTCGGTTGAAACGGGCGTTTCAACACGCTTTAAAAGACCGCGTTGTTCCAAATCATTTATAAAATCTCTGAGTGATTTGTAGGACATGTTAGTAAACTAGTGCAAAAATTACCTAGAAGCGAAATTTGTTTTTTAGTGATAATATGCGAGGTACTGGATACCACTTCATGACAAATGGTGTAACTGAATTGAACAGCATTTTGAAACGAGCACGAGATTATCCTTATTGGGCCCCAAAGAGCTCGTATACTTGGGACTCAAGCGCTGAACCAAACAATGTAAGACCGTTTGACCCAAACTTAGTTCTGAATTGCTGGCCGGTTTTGGCGGTCGGATCAAATCGCTCGCCTGAACAACTGTCGCGCAAGTTTGAGGGGATCAACGTAGGACCAATAGCAGTGCAATATGGGAGAATTACCGATTTCGATGTTGTATATGCGGCCCATATAAGTGCATACGGCGCTGTGCCAGCTATGCTTCAGCGTGAACAAGGCGTGCAAGCCAAAATAGCGGTAACGTGGTTGAGTGATGAGCAACTAAAGATAATGCATAGAACTGAAGGTAATTATCATTTCGGGGAAATTGAGCATGTGCAGTTAGTACTCGAACATGGCGAATCAATTGAGTCGGCTTATTTTTATGTTGGTAAGCATGGTAGTTTGAACATGAACAATCAGGCTATAGGGGTGAAGGATATAGCTGCTTTGAATAGGCCGTACGTAAGTGCTAATTCGGCTGAAATCTTGGAAACATTAAGAGAGCGTCTTGGCGCCTCAGAGGACCCTGACAACTTCATTCTACGTTTGGTAAATGATGACCACTATCGTGGAGCCATCATCTCCATTTTAGCATCAAAGGCGCAGCCTTTCGATTATCCCGTAAATATAATCGAAAATGATCTTTGCGGATCTCAAGAGCGTTAATGTTTTATTAACTAACTACTGCATTTAGTTATATAAACCGCCATACTTGCGCATTTTGCAAATCAGTATCTTCCAGTAGAGACCGGGTCTTCCTACTGTATTTTATGACTCTCTCTAAACCATCCTTTGGTAAGTAGACACGTTGAGGATCTCCGATAAAAACTTTTGACCCTCTACTAACAAGTGACTTAAGCCAAGCGGTTATCATAAGAGACATTTTTTTTTCATAGTATACGTCTGCTGCAAATACTGTTGTCCAATTTTTGTCGATCCCGATAACATTATCCCGAGTTATTTCTATATCGACGTTATTTCTCTTTGCATTAATCCTTATCGCTGCTTCCGCATATTCATCTATATCGTTTGCGATAACGTGTGCAGCACCGGATTTAGCCGCTGCGATGGCAACGATTCCGCTTCCTGAACCAAAATCAAGAACAGTCTTTCCGCAAACAATTTCCGGATTATCAAAAATATACCTTGCTAACGCCTGTCCTCCGGCCCAAGCGAAAGCCCAAAATGGCTCGGGCATGCCCAATTTTGAAAAATATTCGGGTGTTTGCAACCAAACAGGGCATTTTTCATTTGCGAGGTTCAGTTGAAGTTCAGGAACTAATGAAGGAGTTACCGTTGCAGTATGTTTGCGAACAAAAGCAATTTGGGGAGTCATAGTTGACGGCCTTCTAGGGAAACTGCCCAACAACGAGAGCGGCCAATATCCACAAGCCTATCCGTGTATTAGCCTTAAAGTGTACAAGGCAACTCCGGGGCTCGTCGAGATTAACACTGTACAGTTGCAGTGTTAACAAACCAGCGGGAACTGCAAGTACCAAAAAGTATAGTGGGCTCAGATCGGCGAGAAACCCAGTTACCATGAGGCAGATCATTGCTGAAACATAAAACCCGCTAATCCAAGCCTTACTTTTTGAGCCAAATCTTAGGGCAGTGGACATAACTCCAATCAAAGCATCGTCCTCCTTATCTTGATGTGCGTAAATTGTATCGTATCCTAGCGTCCAGAAAAATGCTGCGGCATAAAGGGTGAAGGTTGCGGGCATAAGTGTGCCAGTTATTGCCGAAAACCCTACCAATACCCCCCAGTTGAAAGTGATTCCTAGAAAAGCTTGTGGCCAAAAGGTAATGCGTTTCATCGTAGGATAGATGGCAACGAGAGCCACTGATGAAATTGCTAATATCTTGGTAAAGTGATTAAAAATAAATAGGATTGAAGCGGAAATTGATAATAAAAAAATCATGAAAATACTGGCTCGAGCCACGCTGATGGTGCCACTAGCTAGGGGTCTTAGAGCAGTGCGGGACACTTTGGCGTCAATATTTCGATCTAAAATATCATTCCATGTGCAGCCAGCAGAGCGCATTAGAGTTGCGCCCATTAAAAAAATTAATGCTAGTACAGCTGTGTCCCAAACCGGAAAATTATTTGTATCATTACAGGCCAACCCCATGCCCCACCAGCAGGGTATTGCTAAAAGCCAAATGCCAATGGGCCGGTCGATGCGAGCTAACCTTAAATAGGGTTGGGCGTAACTCGGAAGCATTTGTTCGATCCAGTCACCTTTTGCAATGTCACTATGCTGTTTCATAACGTTGTAATGTGGGATGGTTATTGCCGGAAAGCAACAACGTCGATCCAAAAGTTTTGAAGTTGCATGAACCTTAGGCTGAGTTCAAGATTATTATCTGACTGTTTTTGTGTTTAAACGTTGATAAGATTTTGTAACCTTCACGGTGTCTTAATAAAGACTGTGACTAATTAATATTAGGTCTGTCAAAAAAAGGTTAGTTATATGACAAAGTTCCCGCCACGTTTGTTTGTTGATTGTTCATTGACGAGTGGCTCTATCGTCAGGCTTAAAAAACCCCAGATTCATTATTTTATAAATGTGCTTCGCCTTAAGCCCGGGGCATTGGTGTTACTTTTTAATGGGCGCGATGGCGAATGGTATGGGTCACTCGCGAAGTGCCTTGACCCAATTTCTGTTAAAGTTGAGAATATACGGCGCTCACAGCAAGATCCCTCGGGGCCAAGCCTTTTATTCGCGCCTATCAAAAAAGGTCCCATGGAGGTGTTATCGCAGAAGGCTACGGAACTTGGTGTTTCTACCCTTTTACCCACGATAACAGACTTCACCGATGTAAAAAGATCAAACTATGATCGCATCAAAGCAATAGCTGTTGAGGCGGCAGAGCAATGCGACCGCTTAAATATCCCATTAATCAAACCTCCCAAAAAGCTTAATGAGCGGTTGCAGGTTTGGCCCGAAAACACCATGCTGCTGTTTGCGGCCGAATCAGGTTTTGCAAAACCAATCAATGCTGCCCTCAGAGATGTAAAGGACAAAAATATACGAATGAATTGGGTATTAGCGGTCGGTCCTGCCGGGGGATTTAGTCCGGCGGAGCATGAAATGTTGCGTAATTTACCATACGCTGTTCCTGTGGGACTGGGCCCCCGGCTATTAAAGGCTGAGACTGCTGCCATTGCAGCATTGAGTTGTTGGCAGTCGATCTTGGGAGATTGGGAAAATCGACCCATTGACAGAAATGGGGAATAGGTTAGGAACTCAATAGTATAAGTTTCTGTGCGAGAAATATATTCGTCATGTCTCATAAAGCTCCCGCTGATGAACCTGTCACCAATAAGGATACCTTGATCAAGTATCTTGAGAAAGGTATCAAGCCGCGTGAAAGTTGGCGAATCGGGACTGAACACGAGAAATTTGTTTACCGTTTGTCCGACTACGCGCCACTTGCTTATGATGGTCGCCCTGGAATACGACAAATCCTTAAGAAGCTACAGCGTTATGGTTGGGCTCCGGTGACGGAAAAGGGTAATATAATTGCTCTGAACAAAACTGATGGGTCTTCTGTGACCTTAGAGCCCGGTGGTCAGTTTGAGCTCTCTGGTGCTCCATTAGCTAACATTCACCAGACTTGTAACGAGGTACATTCGCACCTCACAGAAGTTAAGGCCGTTTGTGAAGAGATTGGTGCAGGGATGTCTGGTATTGGATTTGTGCCGAGATGGCGTCGCGACGAAATACCGTGGATGCCAAAAGGTCGTTACAAAGTTATGCGGGATTATATGCTAAAAACCGGTTCGCTCGGTCATGATATGATGCTTCGAACTTCGACTGTTCAGGTTAATTTAGACTTTTCTTCTGAGGCCGATATGGTGCAAAAAATGCGCATCGCTATCGCCCTGCAGCCGGTTGCCACAGCACTTTTTGCTAATTCTCCATTTACTGAGGGACGTCCTAATGGGTTTCTAAGTTACCGCAGCCACACCTGGACCGACACTGACCCTGATCGTTCAGGTATGCTACCCTTTATCTTCGATGATGATTTCGGGTTTGAGCGCTGGGTGGATTATGTGCTCGATGTGCCAATGTATTTTGTCTATCGCGAGGGCGTCTATCGGGACGTAGCGGGCTATTCTTTTAGAGATTTTATGGCTGGAAAGCTGAAAGGATTTGAAGGCGTGTATCCTAGTCTTCGCGACTGGGAAAATCACATGACAACACCATTCCCTGAAGTGCGCCTTAAGCACTTTATCGAGATGCGTGGTGCCGATGGCGGGCCGTGGAGCCGGCTTTGTGCACTGCCGGCTCTGTGGGTAGGGCTGCTCTACGACATAGAGTCGCAAAACGAGGCTTGGGATCTCATCAAGGATTGGAACACCTGCGAAATGCAGAGTCTCCGTTGTTCCGTTCCGAAATATGCGCTTAAGACGCAGTTCCGGGGGCGACCGCTGCAGGATATCGCTAAATACATGGTCGAAATCGCCGGAAACGGACTCAAAAGACGTAGGGTTGCGAGTGGCTCTAAAAGTGATGAGTGCGGCTACATAGAAACATTACAAGAGATTGCCGAGAGCGGAATAAGCCCGGCTGAAAGATTACTTGAGCGATTTGAGAAAGATTGGGATGGTGACATAGGTGAGGTGTATAAAGCGACCACTTATTGAGCCCTTTCCAGATCACAAAGCTTTATTTTTTATATACGCTCCCGAAAGAAGTACCTCCTACCCGTATTCTCAATCATAAATTGAACATTTTATTGTTCAGGCTGCAGTGCCACCAACAGTCAATCCGTTTAAGCGAAGGGTTGGTTGCCCAACACCGACTGGAACACTTTGACCATTCTTACCGCAACTACCTATGCCAGGATCCAATTGCATATCATTGCCTATCATGGCAACTCGCGTAAGGACGTCTGGACCGTTTCCAATTAAAGTCGCCCCTTTAACTGGGGGGCCTAATTTTCCGTTTTCAATTAAATATGCCTCAGTACAGCTGAAGACAAATTTACCGCTTGTAATATCAACTTGCCCGCCACCGAAATTAACTGCATATAAGCCTGTCTCGACTGACTCTAGAATTTCGCTCGGATCTTTATCGCCATTTTTCATGTACGTGTTGGTCATCCGGGGCATTGGCATGTGCGCATAGGACTGACGGCGGCCATTCCCCGTGGTCTGCATCCCCATTAGTCGAGCATTCATCCTATCCTGAATGTAACCCGTAAGAATTCCATCCTCTATCAAAACGGTTTCGTCTGGTGCCGTACCTTCGTCATCAATTGTAATAGATCCCCGGCGATTGGCTATTGTTCCGTCATCTACAACTACCACACCAGGGCTAGCAACCCGTTCGCCAATTAGACCCGAAAACGCCGAGGTTTTCTTCCTGTTAAAATCCCCTTCTAAACCGTGTCCAATTGCTTCGTGTAATAAAATACCGGGCCATCCGGGCCCTAGCACCACCACCATTTCGCCTGCAGGGGCTGGCACGGAATCCAGGTTTATCAAGGCTTGTCTTAACGCTTCGTTAGCTTGACTTTGCCATGCATTAGGATCGATGAAGCTCGAGTAGCCTGCCCGTCCGCCTGTGCCCCGCGAACCGTTTTCCATACGACTACCATCAGCAACTGTAACTGAAATGTTAAGTTGAACAAGGGGCCGAATATCAGCGCCGTGGGAACCATTAGGCCTGATAATCCGTATTGCTTGCCATTCTCCAGAGATTGAGGCCATTACTTGTACTACACGGTCGTCAAGGTTGCGTAGATAGCTATCAATCTCAGATAAAAGTGCAACTTTGGAATCGAAGTTCAATTCGGTCATTGGGTTCAGGTCTGAGTATAGGGGGTTGTTTGTTGCGTTAGGAGGCAACGCAAGTTTTCCGCTATGACCATTCTTTACCGCAGCAACGGTTTTAGCGGCGCGCAGAATCGCGCCGGCGCTCAGCTCCGGTGAATGCGCGAAGGCTGTTGCCTCACCTGAAACTGCACGAAACCCAAAACCCTGCATAGTATCGTAATGAGCGTTTTTAATCTTACCGTCATCTAATGTAATGGACTCGGATTGGCAATATTCAAGAAACAGCTCACCATCGTCTGCTCCCTGAAGGGTTTCGCCCACTAATGTCTCTAACCGTGAGGGATCTAGGCCAATACGATCGAAAAAAATCTGATTCGTTGAAGCTAAGTGATTCATCAAAGATTTCTTTTTGTGGTAATATTTTTACTGCAGTGAGGTTAAGTATTAATCCGATCGGGTCGGGAAACATAGCGCTTTTTGCATAATCGCATATCATACCCAACCATGCCATCTGATCTTGCTTGGAAACTCATAGAAGTGTATTGCACCAATACATAAAAAATTGAAACGTAAAAAATTACCGGGTAGTTTTGCGACATAGTGTCACGCAGAATAGGCCTTTTGCCCTGCGGGTGATATATGTGATCATGCAAGGATATCTGAGCCGGTTTGGATATGTT